>Ga0180007_10001208_pt1 | contig 36857 bp, 30 predicted proteins | sample MM_PC_MetaG_FD_121122 | JGI IMG/M metagenome (GOLD analysis project Ga0180007, IMG submission 121122) | Groundwater microbial communities from the Aspo Hard Rock Laboratory (HRL) deep subsurface site, Sweden - MM_PC_MetaG | ecosystem: Environmental > Aquatic > Deep subsurface > Groundwater... | reverse complement strand
CGGCAGCGGGGAATAGTCCGCGCGCCAGTATGCCTGCACGGAAGCCTGGCCGTTCTCCCAGACCAGGCTGTGCCCGGCCGGGAGCTGGCGGATCTGCGCGAAGATGCTCCTCGGGGCGCTGGTGTTTTTGAGCCCCAGGTACTGGAACAGGGCCGCCGGGTCCAGGCCGCGCCCGACTTCCGGGCACAAGAGCAGGCTCTTGATCTCCGAGGCGAAGTACAGCTGTCCGCCTGTGATGGCGTAGTACAGCGGCTTCTTGCCCACACGGTCGCGACTGAGGGTAAGGCGCTGCCTGGGGGCGTCCCAGATGGCCGTGGCGAACATGCCGTTGGCGCCCTCGGGCCAGTCTGCGCCGCGCTCCTCGTAGAGGTGCACGATGGTCTCGGTGTCGGAATGGTCGGTGCGGAACAGGTGCCCACGCGTGACGAGCCCGCGCCGCAGCTCCATGTGGTTGTAAATCTCGCCGTTGAAGACGAGGTGCACATCCCGGCCCTCGTTGGCCACGGGCTGGCGGCCGCCGGAGAGGTCAACGATGGACAGCCTGCGCATGGCCATGTTGATGCCAGGGGCTTCGAAGAAGCCATCCTCATCCGGACCGCGGTGGGTGATGGCCCAGCTCATGGCCCGCAAGAGCTCAGGCCGGGCCGGGCCGGTGAAACCAACGATGCCGCACATGTCATGCCTCGATTGTTCTCATATTGCTCAGGATTAAAGCAATTTCCAATGAGGCCGTTTGAGGAAGATATCTCGGTTGAGCTCAAAATCTTCTGATAAAAGGGAGATGAGGCGCACCTTGCGTTTGATTTTGCTTTCTGCAATGCGCGCCAATTCATCCAGACGGGTGCGGTCCACTTCGCCAACCACTAGTAGGTCGATTAACCCAGTGTCTTTTCCGAGTGCGTAATCGTCAAGGATGTAAACGGCCTCAACTTTGCCCAAGCTCGCAATGACCTCTTCCACCAGCTTGTCAATGCCGATGGTCTTGCGCACGATGGAACTGATTTCCGGGTAAAAGGGATGGTTGGTGTTGGCCCGAAAATACGCGCTGCGGCCATTTTGTTCACGCTCAAGGTACCCGGCCTGGCTCAGGCTGTCGAGTTCCTCTTTGAGGGCGTTGGGCGAGAGTGCGAATTCCTTGGCCAGTTCCCGCAGGTAGCAGGATACTCCAGGGTTCAGAAATAGCTTCAGGAGAAGTTTGATGCGCGTCTTGGATGTGAATAGCTGTGTGAGCATCTTGAGTTTGTACAGAAAAACAGGACAACAGTCAACGGGGATTATCCTGAAATAGCATCTTGTCCCCTGGCCCTCCGCCCCTTGCCTCTTGCCCCGCGCAGGCGTACTCCCACTGTCCATGCGCATCAAGCTGATGATTCCGTGTTTGGTTGAGGACTGCCTGCCCGAGATCGGCCTGGCCGTGGTCTCCGTGCTGGAGCGCCTGGGTTGCGGTGTCGGCCACCCAAAGGGCCAGACCTGCTGCGGCCAGATGGCCTTCAAGACCGGCGATGCGGCGGGCGCCCGCGCCCAGGCCCTGCGTTCGCTGGACGTATTCGCCGGACCGGAGCCTGTGGTCTGTCCGTCCGGCTCCTGCGCCAAGATGCTGCGCACCTACCCGCAGCTCTTTGAGCCCGGCACCCCGGACCACGCCCGCGCGCTTGCTCTGGCCGGGCGTGTCGTTGAGTTCTGCGAGTTCGTGCTTACGCTGCCGGGCGCGCCGGACTTTGGGGCCAGGCTCACGGCCCGGGCGGCCTTGCACCGTTCCTGCCAGCTCGATGGCTCTGACGCGCCGCAGCGCCTGCTCGCCGCCGTGCATGGCCTGACCCTGCTTGAGCCCGAGCGCCCGGAGCGTTGCTGCGGCTTCGGCGGACTGTTCAGCCTGCAATTTCCCGCCGTGTCCGAGTCGCTGGTGGAGGACAAGGCCCGCGAGCTCCTGGCCCTGAACCCGGACATCCTGGTCAGCGCCGAGCCCAGCTGCCTCATGAACATCAGCGGGTATCTCTCTCGCAGCGGCAGCCCTGTGCGCACCCTGCACGCGGCACAGCTTCTTGACCTCGCCTTGAATGGAGCCCTGACCGGAGGTGTGTCGTGGTCCTGACCTCCACCTTCACCCCGCGCAACTTTCGCGAGCAGAGCGAAAAGGCCTGCCACGACGCCACCCTGCGCGCCGTGCTGGACCACGCCACCCGCTATTTCATGGGCAAGCGCGGGGTCGCGCTGGAGGCCTTTGCCGACCGCGACACGCATTTCGCCCGTGCCCGCGCCGCCCGCCTGACAGCCCTCTCGCGCCTGCCGGACCTGCTGGAGCAGCTGGAGCAGCGCGCCACCGCCGCCGGAACCAAGGTCCACTGGGCGCATGACGCGGCCCAGGCCCGCGAGATCGTGGCGGGCATCGCCCGGGGCTGCGGGGCCAAGGTTGTGGTCAAGGGCAAGAGCATGGTCACGGAAGAGATCGCGCTCAATCCCGCGCTGGAAGCGGACGGAATCGAGGTCTGGGAGACGGACCTGGGCGAGTTCATCGTGCAGTTGGCCGAGGAGCCGCCCTCGCACATCATCGCGCCCTGCATCCACAAGTCCCGCGCTGATGTGGCCGCGCTGTTCCGCGAGAAGCTCGGCCTGGCCGGATTGTCGGGTCAGGAGGACCTGGAGGACTCGGCCAGCATCCCGGAGCTGACGCTGCTCGCCCGCCGCGCCCTGCGCGAGAAGTTTCTGGCCGCGGACCTGGGCGTCACCGGGGTCAACATCGCCGTGGCCGAGACCGGCAGCGTGATTTTGGTGGAGAACGAGGGCAACATCCGCATGTCCACCACCTGCCCGCCGGTGCACGTGGCCATCATGAGCCTGGAGAAGGTCGCGGCCAGCCTTGAGGACGCGGCGGACATCCTGCGCGTGCTGCCCCGCAGCGCCACGGGCCAGAAGATGTCCTCCTACGTGTCCGTGCTCACCGGGCCGCGTCGCAGCGGTGAGCTGGATGGCGCGCGCGAGACGCACCTTGTGATCCTGGACAACGGCCGTTCCGAGATCCTGGCCGATGCCGTGCTGCGCGAGGCGCTGTTGTGCTTCCGCTGCGGTGCCTGTCTCAATTCCTGCCCGGTGTACCAGACCATCGGCGGGCACGCCTACGGCTCGGTATACTCCGGCCCCATCGGCACGCTCTTGTCGAGCCTGCTGCTGCCCGCAAAGGACACCCGCGACCTGCCCTTTGGCTGCACGCTCTGCGGTGCCTGCAAGAAGACCTGCCCGCTGGGCATCGACCATCCGAAATTGATGCTGCGCCTGCGCGAAAGGGTGTGCGCGGGCAGCCCTGGCCTGGCCAGCGCGGCCCACACCTTCCTGGCCCTGCATCCGCTGGCCTACCGCCTGGTCATGGGCGCGGCCCGGGCCGTGGATCCGCACCTGAACCTGTTGCCGCGCCTGCCGGGCCTGCCCTCGGGCCTGGCCAGCTTCGTGGACTCGCGCCAGCCGCCGGAACTCAAGAAACCGTTCACCGCGCAGCTGCGCAATGCTCGCAAGAAGCGGGGGGGAGCATGATGAGCGTCGATGCCCGCCAGCGGATTCTCGACACCCTGCGCGCCGGTCTTGCGACCGCGCCCCTGACCGTGCCCGCGCCGCCTGCCCGGCCTGCCTCTTTGCCCGTGGGCCCGGACGCCTGGGCGCTCCTGGCCGAGGTGCTCGCGCCGCTGGACGTGCGCGTGCGCCTGGCCAAAACACCCGCCGAGGCCGCAAACCACGTGGCGGACATCGCCCGCGAGCGCGGCGCGCAAAGCTACGCCCGCTGGGAGCACATGCCCCCGGCTTTGGACATGGACGATGCCCTGGCTGGGCTCTCCCGCGTGCTTCCGGACTGCTGCCAGACCCTGGCTCATGTCGACATCGGCCTGACCTTTGCCCAGGCCGCGCTTATCGATTCCGGCAGCCTGGTGCTGGTGGCCGGGCGAGAGCGCCCGCGCGCAGTGTCGCTTTTGCCGCCCACCCATGTCTGCCTGGTGCCGCGCTCGGCCCTGGCGCCGGATGTCTCGGCCCTGCCGGAGCTCTTGCGCGCCCACGCCGATGCTTCCCCCTCGCTGCCCGCTGGCAAGCTCCCCTCCTGCCTGAATCTGGTCACCGGCCCGTCCAGCACTGCGGACATCGAGCTGGTGCTGGTGCGCGGGGTGCACGGCCCCGGCGCGCTGGACATCGTCGGGCTGGACTGGGACATCTAGCGGCAAGAACTCCCCCCGGCCTGCCAACAGCGAATCGCGCCAGTTTTTCCTTGAACGCGTCCCGCGCCTGATGCTATGCCTTGGGGCTGATAGTCCCCGCATCTGTTCCCCGCATCTGTATTCAAGGAGGTTCGCATGAAACGCGCAACCGGGCTCCTGGCCCTTTTGCTTTGCCTCGCCTTGGCCGCTGTCGCCGCATCCGTAGCCTTGGCCTGCACCACCACCATCGTCGGCAAGAAGGCTTCGGCCGACGGCTCGGTCATGGTCTCGCATTCCGACGACGGCCTGAGCGACGCCCGGCTCGTCTACGTGCCCGCCAAGGACCACAAGCCCGGCTCCATGCGCCCGGTGTACTACTCGCACTGCGCGCTGGACTTCAAGCCGCAGTGGGGCGGCACGGTCAGCCACCGCATCGTGGACGCCAAGCGCGCGCCCCTCTACGGCACCAAGGGCGACCCCAAGAGCGTGCCCCTGGGCTTCATCCCGCAGGTGGCGCACACCTACGCGTACTTCGACGCTAACTACGGCATCATGAACGAGCACCAGCTGTCCATCGGCGAGTGCACGGACAAGGCCAAGGTCGAGCCTGAGCCGCAGCCGGGCAAGCGCATCTTCTACTCCGCCGAGCTCTCCCGCGTGGCCCTGGAACGCTGCAAGACCGCCCGCGAGGCCATCACGCTCATGGGCGCGCTCATCGACAAGTACGGCTACTACGGCACCGGCGAAACCCTCACCGTGGCCGACGCCAACGAAGGCTGGGTCTTTGAGATGGCAGGCTACGACAAGGACGGCACCGACGGCGTCTGGGTGGCCCAGCGCGTGCCCGACGACGGCTTCTTCGTGTCCTCCAACCAGTTCCGCATCCGCGACATCAAGACCAATGACCCGGACCAGATGCACTCGGCCAACATCTTCGACGCCGCCAAGAAAAACGGTTGGTGGAAGCCCTCCGACGGTCCGCTGGACTGGACCCGGGTCTACGGCGACGGCGAGTTCCACCACCCGTACTATTCGCTCAGGCGCGTGTGGCGCGCGCAGTCCCTGGCCGCGCCGTCCTTGAATCTCCCGGCCTGGGTCCAGGGCCCGTTCACCCGTGTCTATCCCTTTACCATCAAGCCCGACCAGAAACTCGCCGTGGCCGACATCTTCGCCATCCACCGCGACAACTACGAGGGCACCGAGTTTGACCTGACCAAGGGCCTGGCCGCCGGTCCCTTCGGCGATCCCAACCGCTACGAGGGCGGGGCCGAGTCCGCAGGCGACAGCCCGCTCTCCACCGTCAAGGGCAACTTCGAGCGCCCGCTGAACATCTACCGCTGCGTCTACGCCTATGTGAACCAGTCGCGCTCCTGGCTGCCCCCGGCCATCGGCGGTCTCACCTGGTTCGGCCCGGACCGCCCGGCCACCTCCACGCTCATGCCCTTCTACGCCGGGGCCAACGACCTGCCAAAGCCCATCCAGACCAGCGACATCCTGAAGTATGATCGCGGCAGCATGTGGACGGCCTTCAACTACGTGGCCAACCAGGTCGAGCTCAAGTACTCCTTCATGATCAAGGACCTGCGCGCCGTGCGCGATCCCTTCGAGAGCCGTTTCTTCGGCCTGCAGAAGGACCTTGAGGCCAAGGCCCTGGCCCTGTGGACCAAGGGCGACGAGAAGGGCGCCAAGGCCCTCTTGACCAAGCACTCCGACAAGCAGGCCGCCGATGTGCTCAAGAGCTGGTGGACCCTGTCCGAACAGCTCTACGTGCGCTACAACGACGGCTACCGCAACGACAAGGACGGCATCGCCCAGCCCGTGTTCTATCCCGCGTGGTGGCTCAAGCTCGTGGGCTACGAGCAGGGCCCCCTGAGCTACCAGAAGCCCGCGCCCAAGTAACGCGGCCAGTCAATTGACAGGGGTCGGCCCCGGAGCGATGGTCATTTGAACCCGCTCCGGGGCCGCTTTGCCTGCAGGCGGCCACAGCACACACAGGAGAACGCATGCGCCGATCCGCCCCGACCGCCGTCGCCATCCTCTGCCTGCTCAGCCTTTCTCTGTCGCTCTGCGGCTGCGCGCCGAAAACCACAGCCACGCCCGAGCCCGCAACCCCCAGCGTCCAGAGCGTGCGCGTGGGCGACACAATGCTCGACTACCGCGACCTGGGCGGCACGGGTCGACCATTGCTGCTCGTCACAGGTTTCGCCGCGACCATGGACATGTGGGACCCGGCGTTTGTGCGCAGCCTTGCCGCCAACCATAGGGTAATTCTCATGGACAACCGGGGCATGGGCGTGTCCAAGGCGCCAGACGGACCCCTCAGCATCAACCAGATGGCCCGGGACGCCATCGGCCTGCTGGACGCGCTTGGCATCGCCCGGGCCGATGTGCTGGGCTGGTCCATGGGCGGCTGCATCGCCCAGGAAATGGCCCTGGCCAGGCCAAACCTCGTGGCCTCGCTGATCCTCTACTCCACCATGGGAGACAGTACCGGCATCCTGCCCGTGCTCGACCGCATGGCCGCCATGACGCCTGCTCAACTGCAACAGGCCCTGTTTCCCAAAGCCTGGGCCGATGCGCATCCCGACGTGTTCGCGCGTCTGCCTGCCCGCACCCGGCCGCCGGACATGAACATCATCGCCCGGCAATACGCGGCCATCGGCCAATGGCGCGGCGCCCTGCGCGACCTCCCGAGCCTGCGCTGCCCCGTGTTGCTTTTGGGCGGCCTCGACGACTGGGTCACCCCGCCCGAACGGCTCCGGCAACTGGCCCAGGCCATCCCCGGCGCACAACTCGAAATGCTGCCCCAGTCCGGACACTGGATGATGCATCAGTACCCGCAGCAAATGGCCTGGCTCATCAATGCGTTCCTGACGCGCACCGCCCTCGCCGGATCGCACGAGCCAGTCACGCACCTCGCCTTGCCGGGTGCCGGGGTTCGTGCGGAGATGGCCCCTGGGGCCTGAGCCACGAGGCTCCGGCGGCCTGAGCCAAGAGCCTCCGGCGGCCTGAGCCAAGAGCCTCCGGCGGCCTGAGCCACGAGGCTCCGGCGGCCTGAGCCAAGAGCCTCCGGCGGCCTGAGCCAAGAGCCTCCGGCGGCCAAAGGGCCTGAGGCCCTCTGGACTCCCCATAGGGCCTGGGCCGGGGGTGGTCGGGGCAGAGGCGTTGGCTGGGCTTGGCCCTGGCAATGTGCGCGAGTTTTGGAGCGAAGACGCTCAAAAACTCGCGCACGGTTGGCCCCCCTTCCGGGGGAGGAGTGCCGGGGCAGGGCCGGTAGTATTGGTGAGCACTGCTGTGGAGCAGGAGAGTGCGCTTTCTAAGAATCTTTCCATGACCACCCAAAGCGACAGGAACCCTTCGCGTACTGGGGGGGCTGGGGGGCCTCAGGCCCCACAGCCGCCGGAGGCTATCCTTTCTCTTTCTCTTGCCCCACGCCCAGAGCTGCCCACAGGTTGGGGGTTTGGGCGGCGAGGCTGAAGCGTTGTTCAGCGGTTTGGCGTGCGGCCCAGGCCATGCGTTCCAGCAGGTCCTGGTCGCTGGCCAGGCGCAGGATGTATTTGGCCCAGTCGCCGGGCTGACGGACGAGAAAGCCGTCCATGCCGTGGTGGATGATCTCTTTGTTGAAGCCCACGGCCGAGGCTATGGGAACGACGCCGGTGGCCATGTATTGCAGGATTTTGAAGCCGCATTTGCCGCGCGTGTATTCGTCGTCGGTGAGCGGCATGAGCCCGCACTGGAAGCCGCGCAGCTGGTCGGGCTCCAGAGTGGGGCTCCAACGTTCGAAGCGCACCAGTTCTTCTAGTTCGCCCTGATAGGGCTTGTCGGCCACCACGCGGATGTCCAGGCCATCCTGGTGCGGTGCGAGTTCGCGCAGGACTTCCGGCAAAAACCAGAGGTTGCCGGAGGTGCCCATCCAGCCCACGCGGAAGGGCGGCACGTTGGCTGCGTCGGGCGGGGCCGGGGTGTATTTGCGGGTGTCGATGAGCGTAGGCAGGATGAAGATGTTTGGCTGGTGCTCGCGGGCGCGCTCGGCCAGGTAGTTGTTCCCGGCGACGACGAGGTCCACGCGCGCGCAGGTTTCGGCGAAGCGCCGGGCGATCTTGGCCGACTTTTCGGCCATGCCGGGCTGGCCGATCTCCGCCGGGTGCAGGGCCCAGAGCGCGTCGTCCACGTCGTAGGCCAGGCGCTGGCAGCGGCGGCGGATGAGCGCGAGTTCGAACGGCGCGAAGAGCTTCTGCTGGATGACGATGACCCGGGCGCGCGGCAGGGTCAGCAGGAACAGCAGGCGCTTGTGGATGGCCTTGGGCGCGCGCCTCCAGCCGATGGCCAGGCCCGTCTCCCGGCCCGCCTCCACAAAGGGCAGCACGCGGAAGCGCACGCTGGGCAGGGTCTCGCCCGAGGGTGTGAGGAAGAGGACGTCGAGGATGTTTTCTGGCGTGCTCACGGGCGAATCCCTTTTTGGGTCAGCAGGTCGCGCACCATGTCGAGGTATGGCGCAAGCCCGCAGGGCCGGTCCTCGGGCCAGACAAACGTTGGGCGGCCTGCCGCGTGGGTCGGTTCGGCGGCGGCATCCTGGATGAGCCGGGCCAGACCCTCGGCGTCGGCCGGGTCGGCCAAAATGTGGCGGGGCGGCACGAATACGGCGCTGCCGTTGCGCGAGCTGGAGATGGACGGCAGGCCGCAGGCCAGGGCCTCCAGCACGGCGTTGGAGCAGGCGTCGTAGTAGGTCGGCAGGGCGAAGACGTCCGCCGCGCCGTAGAAGCCCTGCATGTCGCTGACCTTGCCCGCGAAGCGCACGCGGTTCGCAACGCCGAGCTCCCGCGCACACGCCAGCCAGCGCTCCGGCCCGCGCCCACCGGCCACGGCCAGCCGGAAGTTCGGCGGCAACAGCGTCAGCGCCCGGATGAGCGTGCCCACGCCTTTCAGGGCGAAATTCGTGCCGGCGGTGCAGACCACAACATCCGAGTCCGCGAGGCCCTGCCCGGCGCGCAGTTCGGCCCGGCGCTCGGGCGCTAGAGGCGCGAAGCGCGTCAGGTCCGGGCGGTTGTAGACCACGCTGACCCGCGCGGGATCAAGCGCCGGGTGGGCCTCAAGCAGCCAGTCGCGCACCAGGTCCGACACGCAGACCACCTGCTGGTTGCGGCTTTCGGGCGCGTCGAACTGGCGGGCTTCCAGCCAGGAGATCACGGCGGAGGAGGGCGAAAGGGCGCGGCGCAGGCGCTTGAAGGACCGGGCGAGGCCGTCCCCGTAGGCCGCCTCGGTGAGGCGGTTGAACACCGTCTGCGGCCCGCCGCCCACGCGCAGAATGTCCTGGCGCCAGGTGCGGCCCAGGCCGATGACCACATCATACCCCTCGCGCTCCAGCCGCCTGTCCACGGCCCAGGCGTACCAGAGGTTTTTGAGTGCGCGGCCCAGCGGCGGGCGGCCCAGCACCACCGGGGTCACCCCGGCCGGAGGCGTGCCCTCGGCGCGGCCGCAGAGGAAGTCCACGCTGTGGCCCTGGGCGGCCAGGGCCTCGGCCAGACGCCAGCCAAAGCCCTCGGCGCCTCCGTAGAGGCCCAGGCGGGGCATGGTCAGGGCGATTCGGGCCTTGGGCATGTGCGCAATTCTCCAGAAGGTCGGGTGGCCGCAGTCTTGAACGAAATCGCCGCCTTTGACAAGCCGCGCACGGCTGGGGCATAGCCGGGGGGAGCCTGCTCGCATACGGCCCGCGCGCCAGGGCACAAGGAGTCCATCATGTTTCTGACCCTTCCGGCAGACCACGCCCTGCTCCTTCTGCTGAACCAGGACTGGCGCGCGCCTGTGCTCGACCTGCTGCTGCCGGTGTTCTCCCTGCGCTCGGCGCTCTTCGCCCTCCTTTCCGTGCTCATGTTCTGGCGCTGCCGCAAGCTCGGCAAAAGCCAGACCCTGTACTTCATGCTGATGGTGCTGGCCATGGGAGTCACCGATCTGGCCACAAACCAGGTCAAGCACGCCGTGGGCCGCCTGCGCCCGGAAAACGCCGTGGGCGGCACCTACCGCATGGAGTCTGAGCAGTGGCTGCGCCTGCCCGCCGACATGGCCCCGGACCGCGAACGCGGCACCAGCTTCCCCTCGGCCCACGCCGCCAACTCCGCCGCCCTGGCGTTCATGGCCGCCATGCTCTGGCCCCGCCTGCGCAAAGGCATCTGGGCGCTGCCTGTCCTCGTCGGCTGGTCGCGCATCTACCTTGGCAAGCACTACCCCACCGACGTCCTCGGCGGTTGGCTGCTCGGACTGCTCATGGGTTGGCTGTTCTGGCGGCTCTGGCAAGAAGTGGCCAGACGCTGGTGCCTGCAATTGCGCGCCGAACCGGCGGAAGAGTAGGGGAGCTGCCTCCGGCGGCCTGGGGCGCTGCCCCTTGGACCCCGCCGTGGGCCTGGGCTAGGGCGGCGAGCGCGAATGCGTCGGCTTGGCTTGGCCTTGGCAATGCACGCGGGTTTTCCGAGGGGGGACCCTCGAAAAGGCCGCGCGCGGTTGGCCCTTTTTTGAGCCTTGGCCAAGAACCCAAGGTGCTCTCCCATGATCCCCACAAGCCGAAAGGGCTGTTTCAGCAGGGACCCGAAACAGCCCTTTCGGCTTGTGGGGGCTAAGAGAATTAACCGAGCGCCTGGGCAATGAGGCCGCAGATGCGGTCCTGGTCCTGTGCCTCCAGATAGGGATGGAAGGGCAGGCTCAGCACCCGCTGGCAGAGGTCGACGGTCACGGGCAGGTCCGCAGCCTGATAGCCCAGCTTCCGGAAGGCCGCTTGGGTGTGCAGCGGTCGGGGGTAGTAGATGGCTGTGGGCACGCCAGCCTCCTTGAGATGCGCGGCTACGGCATCCCGCCGGGCGTTGTCATCGAAGCGGAGTGTGTACTGCGCCCAGGCGCTGAGCACATTGGCTGCCACCTTGGGCGCGGTGACGCCGGAAGGGGCCTCCAAGCCCTGGGCATAGCGCGCGGCTATGCGTTGGCGTGCTTCGATTTCCGCAGGCAACGCGAGCGCCTTGGGCAGCATGATGGCCGCCTGGAGGGTATCCATGCGTGCGTTGAGTCCGATGCGCACGTTCTCGTACTTGTCGTCGCCTTTGCCGTGCACACGCACGGAGCGCAGCTTCTCGGCCAGGTCGTCGTCATCGGTGAACACGGCCCCACCGTCGCCGTAGCAGCCCAGCGGCTTGGCCGGGAAAAAGCTGGTGGCCGCCACATCGCAGCCCAATCCGCACACCGGCTTGCCGTGGTACGAACCGCCGAAGGCCTGCGCCGCGTCCTCCAGCACCAGCAGCCCGTGCTTATGCGCGAGGGGCAGAATGGCGTTGTAGTCCGCAGCGGCACCAAAAAGATCCACCGGAATAACTGCGCGGGGCTTGAGCCGACCCTCGTGCGCGTGGCGTGGCAGGGGGTGCAGGGTCGGGTTCGAGGTTAGCACGGCCTGAATGGCGCGCTTAAGCGCTGCCGGGTCCATGTTGAACGTGACCGGGTCGCAGTCCACGAACACTGGTGTGGCGTGGGTGAGGGCGACCACCTCTGCCGTTGCGAAAAAGGTGAAGGAAGGCACGAACACGGCGTCGCCGGGGCCGATGTTCCAGGCCATAAGTGGCATGAGCAGGGCGTCCGTGCCGGACGAGCAGGTGATGCAGTGCCGGGCCTGGGCCTGCGCCGCCAGGATGGCCTCCAGTTCTGCGACTTCCGGCCCCATGATGAATTTGCCATGGGCCAGGACCGCATCGATGCGCTGGCGGATGGCGGGTTCAAGCAAGCGGTATTGGGCTTCAAGGTCGATGAATTTCATGTGACCACCCGATATTGTTGATGGTGTCATGTGCCAAGGTGGGGATTCTCGTACTCAGCCAAGGTCGATGCCCTGCCACCGGAGGTTATCCCTCTTCCGCTTCTTCCAGGTCCATGCCTTCGCGTTTGTAGGCGCGGTACACGGACATGCCGAGCCAGGCCGAGGCGGCCAGCAGGGTCACGCTGACGCCGATGGACAGGACGCGGCCCAGGGTTGATTCCGCGCCCAGGCCAGCGCCGAAGATGGCGAACACGAGGCTTTGCGGCAGGTAGCCCAGGGCCGAGCCCAGGATGAAGTAGCGCGCCGGGATGCTGGTGACGCCCGCAGCGATGCTGGTGAGCAGGTTGTGCCCCACGGGCAGCAGGCGGATGGCCAGCGAGGTGCGGACGGGGCCGGTGCGCAGGAAGGCGTCGAGCTTGGCGGCGCGTTTGCCGAAGCGCGCCAGCACGAAGTCGCGGCCCAGGTAGCGGGCCACGCTGAAGTCCAGGGCGCAGCCAAGCGCGGTGCCCAGCGTGGCCAGAAGCGTGCCCCAGAACCAGCCGAAGGCGTAGCCGCCGAGGAAGGCCGTGAGCTGCCGGGGAACGCCCAGGCTGGTGGCCAGGCCCGTGACGCCGAGGAAGAAAAGCACTCCGGCGATGCCGTTGCCCTGCACCTGGGCCAGGATCCACTGGCGGTCGGTGAGGTGTTGCTCCAGGCCCAGGTTGCGCGCCAGCAGGATGAGTCCGCCGAAGACAGCCAGCATGGCCAGGCCCTTGAGCACGGGCTTGAGGCCGCTTGGGTTACTCACCTGTGGCGTCCCCGCGTTTGGCCGCGCGTTTGGCCGCGCGCCGTTCGCGTCTGCTCAGGCCGGCCAGGTCCGGGTCCTCGGAGTCGGGGCCTTGATTCCCACGGGTGCTGGTGATGAGGCAGTAGCCCAGGAACAGAGCCAGGCCTTGCGCCACGCCGAAGACCAGGTCCAGCTGGATGTAGGCGTACCAGACGCCTGCCCCGGTACCCAGGAGCAGCGGGATGAGTGGCCAGCGCGGGCGGCGCGTGCTGATCTGCGGCAGGCCGAAGAGTCCCCGCCAGAGCACGGCCATGACGGCCACGAGCTGCATGAGCACGGCAAAGGAGATCAGCTGCGTGGGCAAGGGCACGTAGACGGTGTTGGGCATGGTGACTCCTTGGCGGGGGGGCGGTGTCAGGCGCGGCTGCGCGCCTCGGCCTTGAGCGCGTCTTCGTGGCGGCCCTGGCGGTTCAGCGAAAGCACGAGGGTATCCCAGAATTCCTGGCGTTCGGGCATGAGGGCTGCGGCTTGGCGGGCCAGCACCTCGGCGATCTGCGGATCTTCGGTGCCGTCCAGGTACAGCCGCGCCAGCATGTGCAGGGCGTGGGCGTCGTTGTGGTTGGCCGAGAGCGCCAGGTGCAGGCATTCGCGGGCGCGCGCCGCATCGCCCTGGGCCAGGGCCACGCGGGCCAGGGGGCGCAGGGCTGCGGCCTCGGTGCCGGGCATTTCCAGGGCCTTCTGGTAGAGGTCCTCGGCGGAGGACAGGTCCCCCGCGGCCTCGGCCAGGGTGCCCAGGCGCACCAGGCTGAAGCCGTGGCCGGGGTCAAGGGAGAGGCAGCGCTCGTAGGCCTTGCGGGCGCAGGAGGTCTCGCCCAGGCGCTGGCAGGCCCAGCCCAGGTTGTAGTGGGCCATGACGTTGTCGTCCTCTGCGGCCACCACCTGCTCGAACTCACGCCGGGCCAGGTCGGCCTTGCCCATCTGGGCGTAGCAGATGCCGAGTGAGTTGCGCGCCAGGGCGTTGTCCGGATCGGCCAGGAGCGCCAGCTTGAACTCCTCCACGGCGGCGTAGAGGTCGCCCTCCACGAACAGGCGGTCGGCGGAGACGTTGAGCGAGAGGCTGTCGAACATGGCCACGCGCGGGGCGGGCAGCAAGAGGGCGTGCTCCAGGCCCTTGCGCGCGCAGTCCAGCGCGTCGGCCTTGGCCAGGTGCAGAAAGGGGTGCCGGGCCAGACCCACGGCCAGGTCCAGGCCAAGCTCGGCCGAGGCCTGGCGGCAGAGCTCCAGGGCGCGCCGCTCCATCTCCGCCGGGTCGACGCTAGGCAAAAAGTGCGCCAGTCCGCCCAGGCCGAAGCGCCCGCCAGCGGCCCGAGCGGGCTTGTCGCCTTGGCGTGCGGGCTTGTCGCCTTGGAGTGCGGGCTTCGCGTCCGAATCTGCCAGAAAGATGCGTTCGGCCAGGGCGGCCACCTGGGCCACCTGCGCGTCCAGGCGCTGCTGGAGCCCGCCGGCGCGCGCCCCCAGGCCTTCGCCCGGCTGTTCCGGGTGCGCCTCGGTGTGCCCCGTTCCCTGTGTCGGCCCCTGCGCGCCCCCCTGTGACGACCCCTGCGAGGGCAGAATGCGCGTGAGCGCCACGCAGAAGTTGTCCGAGCGGGCGCGGGCGCGGGCGAAGAAGGCGAGAAAGTCGCGGTAGCCGTAGAGCCCGGTGAGCAGGTCGCGGCTGGCCGCGGCCAGGCCGTCGCAGGCGGACTCGGAGGCGAAGAGGCTGTCGCGCTCCTGGATCAGGGTCAGCCGGTCTCCGGGCTGGGGAACCCAGGTGGGGTCGCCAGCGTGAAGCACCTCGGCGAAGGCCATGTCCTCCTGCACCTCGGAGAGCACGATCTCGCCCTTGTACAGGGTGGGCGAGCGGCCAAGCAGGCGCTCGTCCTCGGACAGGTGGGCCTCGATGGTGCGCTCCTGGCGGGGCGACCAGATCAGGTAGCGCAGACCCTCCTGGGCGCCCACGCTGCGGCCCAGGCCCACGGCCAGGCGCTGCATGGGCAGCACTTCGAGGATGCGCCCGCCGGTCTTGACGATGTCGCCGAAATTGAAGACGCGGTTGCGGCCATGGTCCTTGCTGGTGGCCACGGCCTTGCCCGCCGCGCGCAGGAGGATGCGCGCCTGTTCGCGCGGTGTGCGCTGGAACTGGCGGCCGCGCAGGCTCTGGGGATAGTTGGCGAAGCCCAGGCTGGCCGAGACGCTGATGTTGTCGCCGGTGACCTCGTCCTGGAAGCTCAAGGCGGCGATGGCCTTGCGCACGGTTTCCGCCAGCTCCAGGCAGGTCTTTGGGCTGGCGTCGGGCACGAGCAGGGCGAAGGTGTCGTTGTGGATGCGCGCGCTGGTGACGTGGCGCGGGCAGGTGGCGGCGATGGCCCGGCCCACCTGGGCGTTGATATGATCGCCCACGAGGTAGCCGTAGCGCTCGTTGATCCACTGGAAGGAGTCGAGGTCGAGCAGGATGACGCCCAGCGACGCGCTGAAGCCCTGCAGCTCCGGGTCGGAGCGCCCCCCTGTGGTGGCCTGCAGGCTGTGCTGGATGAGGTCGATCTCCTGGGCCAGGCTGCCCACGAAATGGTCGCGGCTGGACAGCCCGGTGAGGGCGTCGGTGACGCTGCGCTTGTAGAGCAGGAGTTTCTCCAGTACGCAGGTGGCCAGATGCTGGAGCAGGGGCGGCAGGGCCTTTGGCGCGCGGAGGCGCACCCCGCGCCCCACGAACACGCCCAGGGTCTCGCCGTGCAGGATGAGCGGCAGCACCAGCTCGCGGGCCTTGTGGTCGTAGCTCAGCGCCGGGCAGCCTTCGTCCCCGCGCGGGAAGAACAGCGAGTATGACGCGAAGGCCAAAAACTCGTTGATGCCCTCCTTGAGGGCGTGCTCCAGGTCGATCAAGTCCTGCCGGGTCAGGCTTACGGCCCTGTCGGCTGCGGTGGGGGCGAAGATGTTGGCTGGCGAGCGCATGTGCGGTTGTCTACCCCGTGGCGGGCCGCAGCACAAGAGGTTGCCCGCCCGGCACCGGAAAAATCTGTGGACAGCGCCTGGCCTTCGTGCCATGCCTGACTTCCCAAACGAGACCGAGAACCATATGGACCTCCTCAGCGACCCTACTCTCCTCAGACAGCACTGCCAGAAGTGGCATTCACAGGGCCTCAGCGTCGCCCTGGTGCCGACCATGGGCTTCCTGCACGCCGGGCACACCTCGCTTCTGGACCACGCGCGCACCCGCGCCGACAAGCTGGTGCTGAGCATCTTCGTCAATCCCACCCAGTTCGGCCCCAATGAAGACCTGGACCGCTACCCGCGCGACCTGCCCCGCGACCTGGAGCTGGCCCGCGCCCACGGCGTGGACCTGGCCTTCACGCCCGAGCCCCAGGCCATGTACCAGCCGGACCACGCCACCTGGGTAGACGTGCCGGAGCTGGGCCAGGGCCTGTGCGGGGCCTCCCGGCCCGGCCACTTCCGGGGCGTGTGCACGGTGGTGACGAAACTATTCGGCCTGGTCCGGCCCGATGTGGCCGTGTTCGGCCAGAAGGACTGGCAGCAGCTGGCCATCCTCCGGCGCATGACGCGCGACCTGGACCTGGGCGTGGACATTGTCGGTCGGCCCATCTTCCGCGAGGCCGACGGCCTGGCCCTGAGTTCCCGCAACGTCTACCTGACCCCGGAGGAGCGCGCCCAGGCCCCGGCCATCCACGAGGGGCTCGCCCTTGTGCAGGGCGCCGTGCGCGCGGGCGAGCGCGATGTCGAGCGTCTGGGGCTTATGTTTCGCGCACATCTGGCCGAAAAGCTCACTGGAGCAAGCGTCGACTACGCCGACTTCGTGCACCCGGTGGCCATGAGCCCCGTGGCCTGCGTGGAGGCTCCGACCCTGTTCGCAGTGGCCGTGTTCCTAAGCCGGGTGCGCCTTATAGACAACATCCTGCTGGAGGTATAAGAGCAAGTGCCCAGACGGACCTTTTTAAGCGCAAAGATCCATGGCGCCACCCTCACCACGGTGAATCTGGATTACGAGGGCAGCATCTCCGTGGACACTGCGCTGCTTGAAGCGGTGGGGATCCTGCCCTTTGAGCGCATAGACGTTTACAACCTGACCAACGGGGAGCGGCTGACCACCTACGCCATTCCCGGCGGGCCAGGCGAGATCTGCCTGAACGGCGCGGCCGCCCACAAGGGCGAGATCGGCCAGAAGGTCATATTAGCGACATACCTGGAGCTTGAACCGGAGGAGATCCCCGGACACAAGCCCAGGGTGATACGTGTGGATGCCGCCAACAGGCCCGAGGCGGCACACTGATTCAAATCTTACCTGATATACTGGAGGACTTTGCATGATTTCACCGAAAAGCCGTTACATGTTCACGTCCGAGTCCGTCACCGAGGGACACCCGGACAAGGTGGCCGACGCCATCTCCGATGCCGTGCTTGATGCCCTCATCGGCCCGGACCCGACCTCGCGCGTTGCCTGCGAGACCCTCGTGACCACCGGCATGGCCTTCATCGCCGGCGAGATCACCACCAAGGCCTACGCCGACCTGCCGACCATCGTGCGCGAGACCGTGAAGGAAATCGGCTACAACAGCTCCGAGATGGGCTATGACTACGCAACCTGCGCGGTCATGTCCTCCATCGACAAGCAGAGCGCCGACATCGCCCAGGGCGTTGACCGTGTGAAGCCCGAAGACCAGGGCGCCGGCGACCAGGGCATGATGTTCGGTTTCGCCAGCAACGAAACCCCCACGCTGATGCCCGCGCCCATCTACTACGCGCACCAGCTCTCCCAGCGCCTGACCAAGGTCCGCAAGGACGGCGTGCTCAAGTTCCTGCGCCCCGACGGCAAGACCCAGGTGGCCGTGGAGTACGAGGCTGGCAAGCCCGTGCGCATCGACAACGTGGTCGTCTCCGCCCAGCACGACGAGAGCATCGCCCACGGCGATCTGGTCGAGGCCATCAAGAAAGAGGTCATCTACGCCACGCTGCCGCAGAACCTCATCGACGACAAACTGAAGATCTACGTGAACCCCACCGGCCGCTTCGTCATCGGCGGACCCGTGGGCGACTGCGGCCTCACCGGCCGCAAGATCATCCAGGACACCTACGGCGGCGCTGGCGCCCACGGCGGCGGAGCCTTCTCCGGCAAAGACCCCTCCAAGGTCGACCGCTCGGGAGCCTACATGGCGCGCTACGTGGCCAAGAACATCGTGGCCGCAGGCCTGGGCGACATCGCCGAGGTCCAGATCGCCTACGCCATCGGCGTGGCCGAGCCCGTCAGCGTGGTCTGCACCACCCACGGCACCGGCAAGGTTGAGGACGACGTGCTGACCAAGGCCGTGCGCGAAGTGTTCGACCTCAGGCCCTACTTCATCCTGAAGCGCCTGGACCTGCGCCGCCCCATCTACAAGCTGACCACCAACTACGGCCACTTCGGCCGCGAACTGCCCGAGTTCACCTGGGAAGCCACCGACGCCGCCGCCGACCTGAAGACGGCCTGCAAGGTCTAGCCTAGAGACACCATGGAACGCCAGCGGGGCGGGGAGTTTGTAAGCTCCTCGCCCCGCTTTTATTTGGGCGCGGCCTGGGTTATGAGGTGCGGATGACACAGCTCGCCAGCCCTGCCGACCCGAGTCTCACCGCCCTGTACCGCAAGGTCGACCTGCGCCTTTTGCCCTACCTGTTCCTGCTCTATGTGGTGGCCTACCTGGACCGCGTCAACGTAAGCTTCGCCGCGCCGAGCTTAAGCCTGGAGCTGGGCTTTTCCAGCTCCGTGTTCGGCCTGGGCGCGGGCATGTTCTTTGCTGGCTACGTGCTCTGCGAGGTGCCGAGCAACCTCATTCTGCGCCGGGTGGGCGCGCGGCTGTGGATCGCCCGGATCATGGTCACTTGGGGGCTGTGCGCCTGCGCCATGGCCCTGGTGCACGCGCCCTGGTCCTTCCACGCGCTGCGCTTCCTGCTCGGCGTGGCCGAGGCGGGCTTTTTGCCCGGCATCATCTACTACCTGACCCTCTGGTACCCCGCGCCCAGGCGCGCCCGGGCCGTGGCCCTGTTCATGGCCGCGACACCGGTGGCGGGCATCGTGGGCGGGCCGGTCTCGGGCCTGCTCCTTGAGATGCACGGCGCGCTCGGCATGTCGGGCTGGCGCTGGCTGTTCTTGCTGGAGGGCGTGCCCGCAGTGCTGCTGGGCTTCTCGGTGCTGCGGTACCTGGCGGACGGCCCGGCGCATGCCCCCTGGCTCGACCCTGCCGAGCGCGAGGCCCTGGCAGGCGAGCTGGCAGCCGAACAGGCTGCGGACACTGTGTCAGAGGGCGCGCGCCACGGCCTGTGGACCGTGCTGCTCACCCTGGCGCGCGACGGGCGGGTCTGGCTGCTCAGCCTGGGCTATTTCGCGCTGTGCGTGGGCATGTACGGGCTGGTCATGTGGATGCCGACGCTCATCGGCGAGATTTTGGGCCCTGGCGCGAGCCCGGAGCGCGTGGGCCTGCTCTCGGCCATCCCGTACCTGGGCGGGGTGGTGGGCATGGTGCTCATCGGGCGGCACTCGGACCGCACGGGTGAGCGGCGCTGGCACACTGCCGGGCCGCTGTTCGTCAGCGCGGCGGGGTTCGTGCTGGCGCTGTGGCCGGGCGGCGTTGCCCTGACTGGCCCGTGGTGGAGCCTGGGTTGCTTCACCATCGCCACCATCGGGCTGTGGGGCATGCTGGGGCCGTTCTGGACCATCCCCACGGGCTTTCTCTCCGGTGCTGCCGCTGCTGGCGGGGTGGCGCTCATCAACTCCGTGGGCAATGCGGGCGGCTTTGTGGGGCCGACCCTCGTGGGCTACGTGCGCGACCTGATGGGCAGCCACGTCATGAGCTTTCTGTCCATCGCCGCCATCATGGTGCTGGGCGGGTGTTCGATTTTGTGGGTCACGCGCAGGCGGGGGTGATTGCCTCCGGCGGCCGGGGACCTGAGGCCCCGGACCCCCCAGCATTGGCCTGGGGCAGGGGTGCCCTGGGCAAAGGCCTCGGCTGGGCTGGGCGCTGGCAATGTGCGCGGGGCTGGCCCTATTTAAGAGGGTTGGTGAATAGATAAAGGCCCCCCTCAGCGGGTTTCCCTTGATCCTTACAAAGCCGAGCGGGCTGTTTCAGGTCCCTCCTGAAACAGCCCGCTCGGCGCAATGTGGGGGTCTGGGGGACTTCAAGTCCCCCAGAAAAACTCCCTCGATTTATCTTATTTACACACCTGCATGAAGCCCTTGCTGTCCCCGCCTGCGTCGATGTGCCGGATGAGCGCGCTGCCGAACACGGCGGCGTCCACCAGGCCGTTCCCCCTATCGTGCGGTATTGTCGAGTTTCTCTTGTCTTTGGAGACTGGCACCCAATGCCGCGACCCAGGCAAGGAGCGGGTACTCAAGCGGAAATACATAGCGATTATCCAGAGTGACCAGGAGCAGATAGGGCAGGATGCCCATGGCAGTTCCGAACACTACCAGGCCCATGAACCTGCCCTGCCAGGTGTTTGTGCGGTTGGAGTGGATCAGGCCGAGTGCCAGAAGCACGGCGATAAGACTGTAGAACAGCGGCTGAGAGTCGTATACCTTTCGAAACAACAAGTTGAGGTACTCCGGCGTGCGCTTATTCAGCAGGGTCAACCCCATCTTCAAGGCCAGTCCGTCTGCCGAGTCCTCGCCACCTTCTGAAACACGCGCTAGCTCACTGCACAGAGGGACAACTGCCTCGGTGTAGATCCTGTTGATGCTCATGGGAATGTGGGAGGCGGTTTTGTCCCACTTCCTTTGTGTGTAGCCTTTTTCCTCCGCTAGCTGGAGAGCTTTTTGAAAGAGTGTGCGTTGGCCACTGTCGCTAAACATGGCTGCGTCCTCAGGGTGTGCGACATACAGCATATTCGTCAATACGTGCCTGCCGAGAGTTGAGGCGATGTGGGAACTGCCTGTGAGTCGGACCAAGATATGATTCTGGACAGTGTTGGCCGCAACAAGAGAGACGAGCAGAAATACTAAGGTGCCGACATGAATAAGTTGCTGGCGCCGAGCGAATTGCCAAAGCTCGATCATCCCGAAAAAGACTGCAAGGGGGAGTAGTTGAGGCCGGAAAATGACGAGCAGGGCGCAGAAAAAGGCAAGGCTCAGAGCGCGCCAGATTCCAGGGGCAAGGTAGTATTCAAGGAAGCATACCCAAAAGAGGCTGACTCCAGCATACAGCAATGGCTCGGTCAGGATATTACCGGCAAAAAATAGCCCCGGTAGTGAGATCAACAGAAACAGAAAATATCGCCAAGCCCTGTCCAGGTTCAGGATATGCCCGATGCGCAAGGCGAAAAAGGCGGCGGTGGTTGCAATGCAAGCGCCCTGGAATCGGGCGACCCAGTTCAGAAAGGAGTCTGCTGGGGCAGCGTGGCGGAAGAGGTCCAGCAGCAGCGGATAGATGACGCCCCGTTGTGGGTCGAACGCTAGATAGGTCGCTGTGTCAGGCTGGATGCCGGGGGTGACAGTCAGCAGGGCCAGGATGGTTGCCACAGAGCATACCACGAGCAAGAGGTGGGATGTGGGAATGCTCTTGATCCAACTCATCCAGATATGACCTCCATTGACAGCGTCCTCCCTCGGCTTGTAGCCATAGTCGTCAAAAAATCGGTTTTGCTCCTGCGCAGTATCGTGAGCGGCGAGGATCTGGCGTATGCTTCGCCCAGTGTGCCAGCGGTGTCAATGATCTCCCTCTGCTCGTGCTGTTGCTTCGGGTTTGGCATTCATGCATTGGCCGTTGAATTCGCCACAAAGAAGATTTCAGGGGCCTCAGCCCTTCCGGCGCAATGTGGGGGTCTGGGGGACTTCAAGTCCCCCAGAAAAGCTCCCCCGATTTATCTTATTTCCACACCTGCATGAAGCCCTTGCTGTCCCCGCCTGCGTCGATGTGCCGGATGAGTGCTGAGCCGAACACGGCGGCGTCCACCAGGCCGTCGAGCGCCTTCAGCTGGTCCGGGTGCTTGAGCCCGAAGCCCAGCGCCACCGGGATGTCGAAGGCGGTCTTGGCCTTTTCCAGTCCGGCGCGGATGTTGGCGGGCAAGCCGGTGTCGAAGCCAGCTTGCACGCCGGTGGTGCCCAGCACGGACACGAAGTAGGCGAAGCCCTTGCCGCCCTTGGCGTAGAGCGCCATGCGCTCCGGCGTGGTATTCAGACCGACAAGCGGGATCAGCACCAGGCCCTGCGGGTCAAAGGCCGCGTGGATGGGCCCGGCTTCCTCGAAGGGCACGTCGGCCAGGATGATGCCGTGCACCCCGGCAGAGGCGGCGTCGTGCGCGAAGCGGGTGAGGCCATACTGCAGCACCGGGTTCAGGTAGCCCATGAGCACCAGTCCGGCCTTGTAGCGGCCTTTGCGCGCGGCCAGCTCGCCCAAGATCCAGGCGAGGTTCACGCCCGCGTCCAGGCATTTGAGGGAGGCGTGCTCCACCACGGGTCCGTCGGCCACGGGGTCGGAGAAGGGCATGCCGATCTCGATGATGTCGGCCCCGGCCTCGTCGAGCTGGTCGATCTCGGTCCAGAAGCGGGCCTTGTCCGGGTAGCCTGCGGGCAGGAAGGGAATCAGGCCCAGGCGGCCTTTGGCCCGGGCGTCGGCAATGCGTTTGGTCAGTATGTTGGTGCTCACGTGCGCCCCCTAGGCCTTTGCGGCGAGGTAGTCGTTGACGATGTCCAGGTCCTTGTCGCCCCGGCCCGACAGGCAGACCACGACATTGCTGCCGGGTTGCATGTCCTTGGCGTTTCGCAGCACCCAGCCCAGCGCGTGCGAGCTCTCCAGCGCGGGCATGATGCCCTCATGCCGCGAGAGCTCGATAAAGGCGTCGAGCGCCACGTCGTCGGTGACGGACACGTATGTCGCACGGCCCGAGGCCTGGTGCGCCGCATGCTCCGGGCCCACGCCGGGATAGTCCAGGCCGGGGGCGATGGAATGCGAGGGCAGGATCTGGCCCTCAGGCGTCTGGATGAGCTGGGTGTGCATGCCGTGCAACACGCCGGGCGAGCCAGCCAGCGACAGCGGGGCCGAGTGCCAGTCGCCGGGCTTGCCCGAGCCTGCGGCCTCCACGCCGATGAGGTTCACCGAGGCGTCGCCCACGAACTCGTGGAACGCGCCGATGGCGTTGGACCCGCCGCCCACGCAGGCCACCACGTAGTCGGGCAGCTTGCCCGCCTGGGCGAGCATCTGGCTCCTGGCCTCGCGGCTGATGCAGGATTGCAACTCGCGCACGAGCAGCGGGAAGGGGTGCGGCCCGGCAGCGGTGCCGAAGCAGTAGTGGGTGGTCTCCTGCTCGGCGATCCAGGCGCGCAGGGCGGCGTTGATGGCGTCCTTCAGGGTTTTCGTGCCGGACTCCACGGGGACGACCGTTGCGCCGAAGAGCTTCATGCGGCGCACGTTGAGGCTCTGGCGCTCCACGTCGGTCGCGCCCATGTAGATGACGCACTCGAGGTTGAAGCGCGCGGCCGCCAGGGCCGTGGCCACGCCGTGCTGGCCCGCGCCGGTCTCGGCCAAGAGCTTGGTCTTGCCGAGCTTCTTGGTCAGCAGGGCCTGGCCGATGGTGTTGTTGACCTTGTGCGCGCCGCCGTGGGCCAAATCCTCGCGCTTGAGCCAGAGCCTCACGCCCAGCTTGGCCGAGAGGTTGGGGCAGAAGGTCAGCGCCGTGGGCCGGCCCACGAAGTGCGTCAGCTCGCTCTGCAGCTCGTCCTGGAACTCCTTGGAGGGCAGGATGCGGGCCATGGCCTCCTCCAGTTCGAGCAGCGGGGGCATGAGCAGTTCGGGCACATACTGCCCGCCGAAATCACCGAAATAGCCTTTGTTCACGGGGTCACCCCTTGCGTTTGAGCCGCGCTGGCCGCCTTGATTGCAGCAAAGGCCGCGCGCAGCAGTGTTTCGTCCTTGAAGCCGGGCGCATATTCCACGCCCGAGTTGATATCCACGCCAGCCAGCCCGTTTCCTTGCGCAGGCAGGGCAGGCGAGCGGTACCGGGAAATCAGGCCGGGGGCGTTGTCTGCGTTGAGGCCCCCGGCCAAAAGCCATGGTCGCGGAAAGTTCGCGCCCGCCAGGATCTCCGCAGCCTTGCCGCCGTCTCCAGAGGCCTCAGCGGCACCGATGGCCCGGCCATGCCCGCCGCCGCCTTTGCCCGCGTCCACGAGCATCATGCCGCAGTAGGGCGCATAGCGGTCCAGCTCGGCCTGGAAGGCCTCAAGGCTGGCGGCTTTTTCCGGCCAGAAGACCTTGATGATGCGCGAGGGCCCCATGCGCTCGGCCAGCACCGCGCAGAAGGACTCGGTCTGGCCGCCGTGGAGCTGCGCCAGGTCCAGCCGTCCTTCGGCCATGAGGCCCAGCGCCTCCATGGGCTTCTGGTCGACGAACAGGCCGACCTTGCGCACGCCGGGAAGACGCAGGCCCGCCGGGAACTCCGGCGTGGTGTTGCGCGGGCTGCCCGGGTGGAAGATGAAGCCCAGCAGGTCGGCGCCAAGCTCGGCGCAGAGCAGCGCATCCTCCTCGCGGGTCATGCCGCAAACCTTGACCAGCAGTCCGTTCGTCGCCATCTTCGTCATCGGGCGTTCCTTGTTTTGGCCACGGCGGAGAGCCTTCTGAGCGCCTCGCCGGGATTCGTCTGGCTCATGAGCGAGGTGCCGATGAGCACGGCGTCAAAGCCCAGGTCGGCCATTTCTTCGAGTTGTTCCGGCGCGTCCAGGCCCGAGGCGCTGATCCACAGCTCGCCCGCCTGCTTGCGCGGGGCCAGGCGGCGCGAGGTGCCGAGGTCCGTGGTAAGCCGGTCCAGGTCGCGGTTGTTGACCTGGATGATCTCGGCCCCGGCCTCCCGCGCGAGGTCGAGGTCGGCCTCGTCGAACACCTCGCACACGGCCTCCAGTTCATACTGGCGGCAGGCGTCGAGCATCTCGCGCACCGGGCCTGAGCCCTTGAACATGCGCATGATGAGCAAAAGCGCCGAGGCTGGCGTGGCGGCGGTCTCGACAACCTGCAGCGGGTCCAGCAGGAAGTCCTTGCGCAGCATGGGCCTGTCCGCAAAGGCCATTTCCGCCAGGAAGCGCAGGTCGCCCTGGAAGTGCGCGCGCTCCGTGAGCACGGAGAAGCAGGCGGCCCCGCCATCGGCGTACATGCGGGCCGCGTCCGCGGGCGTCAGGTCCAGGTTGATGACCCCGCGCGAGGGCGAGGCGCGCTTGTACTCGGCGATGACCGCCGGGGCTCCGGCTGTGCGCAGGGCCGCGGCAAAGCCCGGCCGCGCGTTGATCTCCGAGAAGTTCCAGGGCGTGGGCAGCTGGCCTTCTTCGGCCTGCCTGCGCAAGAGCGCGATGGATCCGGCCTGGGCGGCCCGGAAGCGGTCAAGCATGTTGCTCACTGGCCCGGCCCTCCGGCGAAGCGGCTGGCGGCGCCGTCGGCCACGGCCTGCCTGGCCTCGCGCATGCAATCGGCCAGGGCCTTGCCCGTGGCCAGGTGCAGGGCCGCGCCCAGGTTCAGCGCGGTCATGTCCTGCATTGCGGCGCCCGCCTTGCCGGTGAGCACGTCCCGGATGGCCGTAAGGGCGGCGGCCTTGTCGGCCACGCGCACCTCGTCGGGGTTGTGGACGGGGATGCCGAACTCGCGCGGGTCAAGGCTGAAGGGGGTAACGCGGCCCCGGTCCAGGGCGAAGCCCAACGCCAGGCCAAAGGGCGTCAGTTCGTCGAAGCCGCCCGCCTTGCCTGCGCCGTCATAGCCCACCTGTCCGTGGATGACGAAGGCGGTGAGGCCCGGCGCGGTGAGGGCCAGGGTCTCGGCCATGAGCTTGAGCGCGCGCTCCTGCCCCACGCCCAGGAGCTGGTGCGAGGGCCGGGCGGGGTTCAACAGCGGCCCCATGAGGTTGAACAGGGTGCGCACGCCGAGCTCCCGGCGCACGGGGGCGATGTGCGCAAACGATGGGTGGTAGCCCGGCGCGAAGAGGAACACGAAGTTGTCGCGGGCCAGCTCGCCCGCCACCTCGTCCGGCCCGGTGTCGAGCCGGATGCCCAGGCCTTCCAGGGCGTCGGCGCTGCCGCTGGAGGATGACACGGCGCGGTTGCCGTGCTTGACCACCCGGTGGCCCAGGGCCGCCAGGTACAGCGAAACCGCCGTGGAGCAGTTGAAGCTGTTGGAGAGGTCGCCGCCGGTGCCCACGATGTCCAGGATGGGCCGGTCTGTGGGCAGGCCGGTGACCAGGCGGGCGCGCTCCAAACCGGCGCGCGCGGCGGCGGCCAGTTCGAGCGGGGTCTCGCCCTTGGCCCGCAGGCCCATGAGCAGTGCTCCGGCCTGGGCCGGGGAGAGCAGGCCCTCGAAGAGTTCGCGGAAGGCGAAGGCCGCCTGCTCCGGGGTCAGGTCGACGCCGTTGCCGAGGGCGTCCAGGATGTCGCGCATGGAGTAGCTCATGTGTCCTCCCGGCCTTAGGCGGCCTGTTTGCTGCGTTTGAGGAAGTTGGCCAGAAGCTTGGGCCCGTCCGGGGTCAGGATGGACTCCGGGTGGAACTGCACGCCGCTCCAGGGCCGGTCGGTATAACACATGCCCATGACTTCACCCTCCTTGGTCTTGGCCGTCACGCGCAGCTTTTCCGGCGCCTCGTGGGCCAGCACCAAGAGCGAATGGTAGCGGCAGACCTCGAACGGGTTGTCCAGGCCCTCGAAGACATCCGTGCCGTCGTGCTCCACCGGGCTCGTCTTGCCGTGCATGATGCGGTCCGCCCGGACAACGCTGGCCCCGGCGAAGTGGCCCAGGGTCTGGTGGCCCAGGCACACGCCCAGGGTGGGCACGGCCATGCCGGTCTTCTCCAGCAGGGCCAGGAACTTCAGGCAGTTGCCCGCGTTCTCCGGGCGGCTGGGTCCGGGCGAGAGGCACACGCGGGAGAGGCCCGCCACGAAGGCCGGGTCGAGCAGCTCGGCGCGGTCGTTTCGCAGCACCACGGGGTCGGCCCCGAGCTGCTGGAAGGCCTGCACCAGATTGAAGGTGAAGGAGTCGAAGTTATCGATCAGCAAAAACATCGCCAACCCCCTTGGAGGATAAAATCTCGCGGATGATGCGGGCCTTGTTGTTGCATTCCAGCCATTCCATTTCCGGGTCGGAGTCGTACACCAGCCCGGCCCCGGCCTGCCAGTTGCACACGCCGTCGCGCATCCACATGCTGCGGATGGTGATGCCCGTGCCCACGTTGACCGGGCCCTTGCCCACGCCCAGCCAGCCCATGGCCCCGGCGTAGGGGCCGCGCTCGCGCTGCTCCACCCGGGCGATGGTCTCCATGGCCCAGATCTTGGGCGCGCCCGCCACGGTGCCCGCCGGGAAGGTGGACTGGAGCACGTCGATGGCGTCCAGGCCGTCCTTCAGGTCGGCCTCCACGTAGCTTGTCAGGTGCATGACGTGGGAGAAGCGCTCCACGCACATGAACTTGACCACCTCAACGCTGCCCGGCGTGGCGATGCGGCCCAGGTCGTTGCGGCCCAGGTCCACCAGCATGACGTGCTCGGCGCGCTCCTTGGGATCGGCCAGAAGCTCCTTCTCGAAGGTCGCGTCCTGGGCCTCTGTTGCGCCGCGCGGACGTGTTCCGGCGATGGGCCGGACTTCCAGCCTGCCCGCCTCGCACTTGACCATCATCTCCGGCGAGCTGCCCACCAGGGTCTCGTCCTCGAAGCGCATGAAGAACATGAAGGGCGAGGGGTTGGCCTGCTTGAGCCGCCGGTAGACCCCGAAAGGCTCGCCGGAGAACGGGGTGGCGAAGCGCACCGAGAACACGAGCTGGATGCCCTCGCCCTCGGTGATCAGGCGCTTGGCCTCGCGCACCTGCTCCATGTAGGCCTCGCGCCCGGGCGTTGCGGTGGGCTCCTCGGTCTTGAGCTCAAAGCCGCTGGACTTGCCCAGCTTTGCGGGCTTGGGCCCGCCCCTGCCGTCGCTGCCCTTTTCGTCCAGGGAGAGGTAGCAGCAGCGCGCGCGCAGGTGGTCGTAGAGCACCACCTGGCCGGGCAGCACCAGGCGCGCCTCGGCCTTTTCCGGGGGCATGCAGGCGGCCAGCTTGGGCTCCAGCATGCCGCCCACGGAGTAGCCCAGGTAGCCCAGCATGGAGCGGGTGATGGCGGGCAGGGGCTCCTTCAGCGCGGGCTGGTCGATCTCGATGGCGCGCAGAAGTCCGCGCACGCCTTCCATGTAGTCGCGGCCCTCAAACTCGCGCAGGGACTCCAGGCGCGGATCGCGGATGTTGAGCGCGAGCTTGCCGTCCTTGGGCTCGGCCAGGAGGCGGAAGTCCCAGGCGATGAGGCTGTAGCGTCCCAGGCGGCCGTCCACTTCGGCGCTTTCCAGCAGGATGCCGGGCTCGTCGCCCACCAGGCCCAGGTACAGGCTGATGGGCGTCTGCACGTCGGCCGGGAGCCATTTCCCGTAATGCTTCAGGCGAATTTCCATTGTTTCCTCCGTATCTAGAAAAAAAGCCGCGACCCAGTGCGGGACGCGGCATACACTTCGTCAAACTTCGCCCCAGGGCGAAAGCCGCGTCCCTATGCCTTGTCGCGCCACCACCAGGAGGCCCTGGCGGAGAGCAGGTCGAGATCGCCCCCGGCGGCGATGTCCAGGTAGGCCGTGAACTGCCGCACGGTCTCCTGCATGAAGGGGTTGTCCTCGCTGATGAGCTGGAAGAGCTCACGGTCTTGGGTGAGCATCTTGCGCGCGGCTTCGAGCCTGCGCTCAAAGGACGGGGTGAGGAATTTCTCGATGCCCGGCACCTGGCGCGCCGCTGCCAGGTAGGCCACGGTGGTGATGAAATTCAGGCCCTGCACGCAGGCCATGGCCCGGTCATGCTCCTCGGCGGTGCTGTCAAAGGGCGAGAACCCGGCGCGGGCGAACAAGCGCGACACGGCCCCGGCGGCATCGCCGTTGGCGTTTTCGCGCCCCGGAGTCACGGCCACCCTGGGCTCGAAGCCGTCCGGGATCACCGGGCCGAAAAGCGGATGCGTGCCCACCACGGGCCCTGCGTACGCGCCGAGCATCTGGCCCAGCGGGTGCACCTTGACCGAGCAGACGTCGGCCAGGATGGCGCCCGGCTCCAGGGCGGGGGCCAGGGTCCGGGCCACGTCGCCCATGGCCGTCACCGGCACGGACAAAATGACCAGTTGGGCTCCGGCAAGGGCCGCCTTGATGGCGTCGCCCGTGGCGTCCGGGTCGTAGGGCCGGTCCAGGGTGGCCACGTCGAGCCCGGCCTTGTGGAAGGCGCGCACGAAGAACGCCCCCATCTGGCCCCGCGCGCCCACGATGGCGACCCGCGTTATGTCCTGCCCTGGCTTCATGTTCCTTACGCCTTCGCCGCGCCAGCGAGCACAGCGCCGAAGCGCTCCCAGAAGTCCGGGAAGCTCTTGGACACGCAGCCGGGGTTGTCGAACTGGGCGTCCACGCCACCCAGGGCGAAGAGGGCCGGGCCCATGACCATGCGGTGGTCCCCGCGCGATTCGAAGAGGATGCGCTGGCCCTTGGTCAGGGGCGCGGGCGTGATGGTCAGGGTGTCCTCGGTCATGGCGGCAAGGCAGCCGGTCTTGGCGATCTCCGTGGCCAGGGTCGCCAGGCGGTCGCACTCCTTGATGCGCAGGTGCGCCACGTTGCGGATGGTGGTAGGGCTCTTGGCGAAGCAGGCCGTCACGGCCACGGTGGGCACCAGGTCCGGGCAGGCGCCCATGTCCACGTCCACGCCGCGCAGGCCGCCCGCGGGCGCCAGCACGGTGACTTCGTCGCCGCCCTCACGGCCATGCGAACCGCTGGTCCAGGCCATGCGCGCGCCCATGGCCGCCAGGATGTCCAGGATGGCGCGGTCGCCCTGGAGGGAATCGCGCGAGAGGCCGCGCACGGTGACCGGGTGGCTGCCCACGGCCCCGGCGGCCAGGAAATAGGAGGCGTTGCTCCAGTCGCCCTCCACGCACAGGCTGCGCGGCTGGTAGGTTCCGGGCTCCACCAGGAAGCGCAGCTTGCCGGGCTCGGCGCGGGTGACGCTCTCCTGCTCCACGGCGGTGAACCGGCCGCCCTTCAGCACCTCCACCACCACGGGCACGCCGAAGTCGCGCATGGTTTGCAGGGTGAGCGAAACATAGGGCCAGCTCACGGCCTTGTCGCCGGAGATGGTGATGGTCATGGCGCTTTTGGCCAGGGGCGCGGCCAGCAGGATGCCCGACAGGTACTGGCTGCTCTCCTCCAGGCGCACGTCGATGGCGCCGCCGGGCAGGCCGGAGGTCGCAATGGTCACGGGCGGGTAGCCGGGCTTGCCCTCCCAGTGGAAGACAACGCCCTGGGAGGCAAGGGCCCGCGCGGGCTCGCCCAGGGGCCGCTCGTGCATGCGCGGCGCGCCGTGGATGTAAAAGCGCCCGCGCCCGCTGGTGACGACCCCGGCCAGCAGGCGGCAGGTGGTGCCGGACTCGGCGACATCGAGATCAGCCACGCCTTCGCCGCCCCCCTCCTGGGAAGTCGGGCCGTGGTGCATCCCCTGGACCAGATACTCACCCTCACTGAGACGGGCGAAGCCCGCGCCGCAGGCCGTGAGGCAGCCCATGGTGTGGGTGGTGTCCACGCTCTCCAGCACGCCGGTGAGGCGGGACTCGCCCGGGGCCAGGGCCGCGCCGATGAGCGCGCGGTGCGACATGGACTTGGAGGCCGGGGCGGTGACCAGGATGTGGCTTGAGGTGGTGCTCATGAGCGCCCTCCAGCGTCGAGGTGCGGGCCCGTGGGGTAGGACCCGAGGATGCGCAGGGTGTGGCAGCGCTCGCGCAGGGATGCCAGGAAGCTCTCGTATTCCATGTGCGAGAGGTCGCATTCCAGGTCGGCGAAGAACACGTACTTCCACTTCTCGCCGCGCAGGGGGCGGCTCTCCAGCTTGGTCAGGTTGATGGCGCGGCCCGCGAACGAGTCCAGCACCTCGGCCAGCGCGCCGGGCTTGTCCGGCACGGTGAAGAGGATGGAGGTCTTGTCGCGCTGGGCCTCGGTGCCGGGCCGGGGGCCGATGACCAGAAACCGCGTCCAGTTGTCGGGCAGGTCCTCGATGTGCGCGGCCAGGACGTTCAGGCCGTAGCGGTCGGCCAGGCGGATGTGGCCCACGGTGGCCACGGTTGCCCCGCGGGCCGCCGCGATCTCTGCCGCCGCCGCGGTGCTGCTCTCGGGCACCAGGGTGCGGCCGGGCATGTTGTCCCGAAGCCAGCCGCCGCACTGGTCCAGCGGCTGCGGGTGCGAGTGGATCTCCGTGATCTCTGCGGCGGAGGCGGCCTTGCCCATGAGGAAATGGGTGATGCGGCTGTAGAGTTCGGCGTGGATGTGCACCGGGAAGAGCATGAACAGGTCCACCACCTGGCCCACGGTACCCTGGAGCGAGTTCTCCAGCGGGATGACGCCGAGCTCGGCCTCGCCGTCGGCCACGGCGCGGAAGATCTCCTCGAAATTGGCCTTGGGCGTCAGCTCCGCGCTGCGGCCCATGTACTCCAGGCCCGCGAAGTAGCTGAAGGTGCCCTCCGGCCCCAGGTAGACCACCCGCTCCGGTCTTTGCAGCCGGCGGGAGCTGGACATGATCTCCCGGTAGATGGCCTGCAGGTGGCTTTCGGGCAGGGGGCCGGGATTGTTCTTGGCCAGGCGCTCCATGACCTCCTTCTCGCGGAAGGGCTTGAACACCGTATCTTTTGATCCCTGCTTGGTGCGGCCCACGCCTATGCTGATGGCCGCGCGGCGGTTCAGGAGGTCGACGATGCCGTCGTCCAGGGCGTCGATCTCGGTCCGCAGCGCGGCCAGATCCAGCTTCTTGTCGTCGTTCTCCGCCACGCCTAGCCCTCCTTGATGTCCTCTTTGATGCGCATGCCGAAATGCCTGCCGGCCGCGTCCGTGCGGCAGAGGATCTCGTCTCCGGGCTTGAGGTTGACCACGCTGATGGGCGTGCCGTCAACTCCCGTGACGCGGATGGTCTCGGCATTTTGCAGGAACACCTGGCCGGAAACCTCGGCGCCGCCCTTGTCCGCACCCTCCGGGGCAAGGACCTTTGCGGTGATCTTGAGCATGGGCCGGACCTCGATCTTCACGCGGCCCACGGTGGCCAGGCTGGTCTGTCCGTCGGCCCCGACCACCAGCACCTCGCGCCCGGCGGAGAGCTCCTCCAGGTAGCAGGTCTTGTCGCCGGGCAGCACTGCGTAGGCGTGCACCGCACCCGCGTTGATGCGGAACGGCCGGGCGGCCACGTAGGGGTTGCTCTCGGTCTCTGCGTGCACCAGGAAGGTGAAGGCGCTGGAGTTGCCCACCAGCATGCCCTGGCCGCGCCGGAGCATGGAGATGGTGTCCACGCAGACGCGGTGGCCAAGGCCGGCGGGGACGATCTCCGTCACCACGGCGTGCTCCAGGGCCATCTGCCCCTGGGAGAGCTTGAGCTCGGCCACGATGGCCTTGAGCTCGCCTGCGGCCTCGGGCAGGACCACGATCATGTCCGCCCCGCGCTCCAGGATGCCTGCGGCCAGCACGGCGCGGTCAAAGCTCTCGCACTCCAGCCCCAGGCCCGTGGTCTGGGCCAGGATGTTCTCCACCGGGATGATCTCCCAGCCCTTGGCCAGGGACGCCTGCTGCCCGGTCTTGAGCAGGGCCGTGGCGGCCTCTTCGTCGGCCTTGGAGCCAAGGGGCAGAGTGGGCAGCTCGGCCTCGGTGAGCACGGTGACGCGGCCCAGGGCGCGCACGCTGTCGGCCTTGGCGGCTTCGGTGAGGATGGCGTCCACCCCGGATTCCAGAGCCAGCGTCACGAGCTTTTTCTGGAAGGGGATGGCCTTGAAGATGATCTGTTTCATGATGTCGCTCGCCTATTCCTTGCCCTTGAGCATTTCCATGACCTCGTCCACGTCCATGTCGTCATGCACGACCTTGGACAGGGCCTGGGTCAACAGCGCCGGGTTCTTGTGCTGGAAGATGTTGCGGCCGACGGACAGGCCCGCGCCGCCCGCGCTGATGGAGTCGTGGACCATCTGCAGGAATGCCTTGGTGCTGTCGAGCTTGGGGCCGCCGGCGATGACCACGGGCACGCAGCAGGCGTCGACCACATGGCCGAAGGTGTCGATGTCGCCGGTGTAGGGCACCTTGACCACGTCCGCGCCGAGTTCCACGCCCACGCGGGCGCAGTGGGCCACGATCTCGGCGTCGAACTCGCTTTTGACCTTGGGGCCGCGGGCGTAGACCATGGCCAGCACCGGAATGCCCCAGCTCTGGGCGATGCTCGTCACCTGGCCGAAGTCGGTGAGCATCTTGGCCTCGCTCTCGTCGCCCAGGTTCACGTGCACGCTCACTGCGTCCGCGCCGAGGCGGATGGCGTCTTCAACAGTTCCGACGAGGGTCTTGGCGTTGGGGAAGGGGGAGAGGGTGGTGCTGGCGGAGAGGTGGACGATAAGCCCGATGTCTTTGCCCTGTGTGCGGTGTCCGCATCTGACCAGGCCCTTGTGCATGAGCACTGCGTTGGCGCCGCCCTCGACCACCGCGCCCACGGCCTCGCGCATGTCCACGATGCCTGCGATGGGCCCCACTGTGGTGCCGTGGTCCATGGGCACGATGACGGTGCGTTTTGTGTTGCGGTTGAAGATGCGTTCGAGCCGGATGGCTTTTCCAAGATGCATGGTGTCTCTCCTTGTCGTCGGTGCGGTTGCGCCTCCTGGCGGCTTTGGGCTTTCTTCCGGCGGTGGAAACAAAAGAAGGGCCGCCGGCTTTCGCCTGCGGCCCTTCCTGAAGAGGCTTTGGTTAACGCTTGGTCGTCAACAAACCTCTCCCCGGCCGCAAGCGCAGCTAAACCAATAATACCAGTACTGGCAAAAAGAGGTATTGTTGGCGGCGAGTAGGTTCATGGGTTGAGTCTTTACCCGCGCTCCCGGTGTCTGTCAACGATAAATTTGGAAAATACCAGCAAGACTAAGCTTTGCTGTTTTTGTTAAACCTGACGCACGCCGGTGGACAATACTGTAGAGTATTTGTATTACATTCCAGGTGTCGCCAGCAATTTTTTGTTATATTCCAGCTAAATAATGCAGTGGCCCACGTCTTGCACATCTCTATGTTTCCGTCGGGGCATCTCCCCCCAGATCATCGCCCAGAGGGACCATGTTCGAAACCGCCGAAGCCATCACCATTGAGGAGATCCTGGAGAAGGAGTGGATATCCACCGCCTTCCAGCCCCTGATCTCCATCAAGCGCAAGGCCCTGCTCGGGGTTGAGGCTTTGGCGCGGTGCACGGCCCCCGGCGAGGACATCCCACCCACGGAGATGTTCCGCCTGGCGGCCGAGGCGGGCAAACTGCTCGAACTGGACCGCATGTGCCGCAAGAAGGCCCTGGAAGCCTTTGCCCCCATCCATGTCCAGAACAGGGGCCTCATAGTGTCCATCAACGTCGACGGGTACGCCATCGACTCCGACGTGGTGGGCTCCGGCACGCTGATCCACCAGGTCAAGGCGCTGGGCATCAGTCCCAACAACGTGCTCATTGAGATTGTGGAGTCCCGCGCCAAGGACTCCCAGGCCTTGGAGGATTTCGTCAGCTCCTACCGCAAGAACGGCTTCCTCATCGCCCTGGACGACATGGGGACCGGGCACTCCAACCTGGACCGCATCCCGCTGCTCAAGCCCGATGTGCTCAAGCTGGACCGTTCGCTTGTGTCCGGGGTGGCCGGGCACATGACCAGGCTTGAGGTGGTCAAGAGCTTCGTGCAGATGGCCTCGCGCCTGGGTTCCCTGGCCCTGGCCGAGGGGGTGGAACGCCAGGAGGACATCCTGTGCCTGCTGGAGATCGGCGTTGACGTGTTCCAGGGCTACTATTTCGGCCGACCGGCCATGCGCATGGCCAGGGATGAAATTGTGGCCGAGCGCATCGACCTCTTGGCGGCCAAGTTCAAGGAGACCGCCACCGAACGCTTCACCGCCCAAAAAGAGCTCTACGCCAGCCATGACGCCCTGGTGCTTGGGCTGTGCAAGCGTCTTGCGGACGTGAGCACGGTGGGACTGGACCGAACGCTGACATGCTTCATCGATGAAAGCGACAACATCGAGTGTCTGTATGTGCTCAACGCAAGCGGGGTGCAGATCTCGGACACCGTGTGCAACCCGGCCAAGCTGCGCAAACGCAAACGCTTCATCTACGAACCCGCCCGCCTGGGCGCCGACCACTCGCTCAAGGAATACTTCCTGCCCTTGCGCGCGGGCCTGCCCAAGTTTACCACCCAGCCCTACATCTCTCTGGCCTCCGGCAACCGCTGCATCACCCTCTCGGCCCGTTATCAGGCCCCGGACGGGCGCTCCTGCATCCTCTGCGCGGATATCGACCACAAAGACTGACTGGCCATTATGCCAAAAACGGCATACGCGATCGGCTCGACTGATTGCGCATCCGCGCGCGGGCCCGCGCGAGTTCACCGACCTGCCGAGCATCCCTCTTGCCTCAGACCTCGGATGCATCACCCTTTCGGCCCGCTATCAGGCCCTGGGCAGGCGCCCGCATCCTTTGCGCTGCTGTCGGCCTGAGGCGTGGCCTATTCCCATCCCAAATGCGGCATAGAAAGTTGTGTCGAAAATGCGCGCTCTTTCACTTTACAATCGGTGCACATGTGGTAACATAGGTATTGTGTAAGCCCTCACTTGCAAGCGGCGTCCCGAGGCGTCGGCTCGACGAGTGCCAACCGGTTGTTACTGAAGAGGTGCGCCATGACAATGAGAGACATGACCATACGGGCGAGGATTGTCCTTCTCATCTCCATCGCCGTGGCCTTCGCCGCGATAGTGGGCGGCGGATTCTACTACAAGATGCAGCAGCTCCGGCAATATTCCATCAATCAGACCCAAGGGACCATGCTTGAGGGCGTGAAGGACAAGTTGAAGCTTGTCGTGGACGCCCTCGCGGTGGCGACAGCCGAGGAGATCAAGGGCCTGCCTCAGGACAAGGAGACCATTGTGGCCGCCGTCCGCAAGATCTCCGCATCCGTTCGCTACGAGGACGACAACTCCGGCTACATCTTCGTGTATGAAGGCACGACGAACGTATCCTTCCCGGTCAAGCTGGAGAACCAGGGCAAGGACCTGGGGGGGCTTGTCGACAAGAACGGCGTCTATATGATCAAGGCTCTGCATGACGCGGCCGCCAAGGGCGGCGGATTCGTCGAATACGTCTTCGAAAAGCCCGGCAAGGGCCTGCAGCCCAAGATCAGCTACTCCACGCTCATACCCGGCACCCAGATGTGGATCGGCACCGGCGTCTACATCGACAACATCGACGCCGAAAAGGCCAAGATCGACGCGGCCATCTCCGGCATGGTGCACACAGCCAGCATGACCATCGCGGGCGTTGTCCTGGCCCTGCTCATCCTGGGTGTGCTGCCCCTGTCGCTGGTCATCTTCCGCAGCATCGTGCGCCCGCTCAACGCCGCCTCCAAGGCCGCCGAGGATGTTGCCAACGGCAACCTCTGCGTGGACCTGGAGGTGCGCGGCAACGACGAAATCACCGTCCTGGAGAAGGCGCTGTGCACCATGGTGTCCACCTTGACCACCAACCTTGAGCAGATCACGGCCAAGACCAAGGAGGCCGAAGACAAGGCCCACGCCGCGGAGCTGGCCACCATCGAGGCCAACGAGGCCAAGGCCCAGGCCATCCGCGCCCGCTCCGAGGGCCTTTTGGCCGCGGCGGGCCGCCTGGAGAGCGTGGTCGAGCGGCTGTCCTCAGCCTCGGAGGAGATCGCCGGGCAGGCCGAGAACATCGGCCGCTCCACCGACGTTCAGAAGGGCCGCATCACCGAGACGGCCACGGCCATGGAAGAGATGAACGCCACCGTGCTTGAGGTGGCCAAGAACGCCTCCCGCGCCGCCGAGGGCGCGGACACGGCCAAGAAGCGCGCCAGCGAGGGCAACCAGGTGGTGACCCGCTCCGTGGCCGCCATGGACGCCCTGCTCAAGCTCTCCGCCGACTTGAAGGACAACATGGACACCCTGGGCCGCCGCGCCCAGGACATCAGCCAGGTCATGAACGTCATCAACGACATCGCCGACCAGACCAACCTCCTGGCGCTCAACGCCGCCATCGAGGCCGCGAGAGCTGGCGACGCCGGGCGCGGCTTCGCCGT
>Ga0180007_10001206_pt1 | contig 36878 bp, 52 predicted proteins | sample MM_PC_MetaG_FD_121122 | JGI IMG/M metagenome (GOLD analysis project Ga0180007, IMG submission 121122) | Groundwater microbial communities from the Aspo Hard Rock Laboratory (HRL) deep subsurface site, Sweden - MM_PC_MetaG | ecosystem: Environmental > Aquatic > Deep subsurface > Groundwater... | reverse complement strand
GCAGCAGCCCAAGCAGCATCCCCAGCATCCCTAGCAGCAGCCCAAGCAGCATCCCCAGCATCCCTAGCAGCAGCCCCAGCAGACCCAGTAGCCCCAGCATCCCTAGCAGCAGCCCAAGCAGCATCCCCAGCATCCCTAGCAGCAGCCCAAGCAGCATCCCCAGCATCCCAAGCAGCCCAAGTAGCCCCAGCAGCCCAAGCAGCCCAAGTAGCAGTATCCAAGTCCTTTTTTGTGGCTTTACCATTAGCAAATTGCCGGGCGATGATGATAGCTTGCCGAGGTCTATCGTCATTAGGATGTTGTTGCTCAAATAGAGGTAATACCCTCTCGGCACAATCACAGGCAAATAACCTTATTTCCCTAATTTCCCTATCGGCTGGTTCAAGAACAATCCGTAGTGACCATATGGTATCATCTAACCCACAAACCTCTAATATTTTACTGAGCGGAATAGGGGTATCTAACCCATATTTACTTACTCCGCCGAGGGCTTCAGCCATTGCTCTGTAACTTGAAGTACAAGCTCTCGCTGCTTTTGCCTTTCTGAATGTGGTATGTAACATATTCAGTCCTCCCCTGTCAGGATTTTAACCTCAGTCTGAAACCTGAGTTGGCAAACTTTACAGTTGCGGATTACAGTCAATGCTAGATACCAATTCGGGCTGTCCATGCTTTCATGTAGAGAATTATCTAATTCCTTCCATGAAGCCCCACATTTAGGGCAAGTAGTCTGTAGTTTCAAACTGGCTTTAACCTTTTCACTTATGATTGGATTCATTTCACACCCTCCAAATATAAAGTAACCATTCATCAGTCCCGTGTATTGTTTTTGTTTTGATTGAACTTGTGATGCCGTAATGTATGGCTATCTGCCTTACGCTATGCCTAACCTGATACGCTCTTTGTTTATTATTGTATCTGAGTAAAGCTACTTTACCATCAGGCAGCTCGTTAAAAAATGATAGCCATTTCCCATCTCGTGTCCGTTTTGGGACATCCTCTACGGGTACATAGTCCACAGTTGATAGGTTGATAGGTTCTCTAGTTCCCATTTTAGCCTTCTTTATATTTCTTACATTTACAACCTTTCATATTGCATTTGAATCGCCCATTGTCATGGGCATACTGATAATGTCCGCACTTACAATTCATTTCAATCTCTTCTTTAGCCTTTCCATCCTCTTTGCTAACCGCTCTAGCCTTTTCTGGTTGACCCTGTGTATTCTAGCTTCTCCCTTCTCCCACCGCCGTATAGTGAAAATAGCTACATCCATCTTCTCGGCTAGTTCTTGCTGAGTTAGCCCCAGTAATTTCCGAAGTTCTTTAACATTTACACTATCCATAAGCACATATTAGCCTTTATATCTTCTTCTGCGTAAATACGGTTCTGGTAAATGTGCTATTCTATGGCAACCTATACACAACAATTCAAGACTATGAGGGTCGTCATAATTTTCTACATCAAGGTCTCCGTTGTGATGAACATGTCCTGATTTACCGACATAAATTCCGCACCGATTACATCTACCACCAAATTTTCTAACAACGAACCTTCTAGTAGCTGGCACTGGGCCAAGTAATTGCTGAACTCGTTGCCGAGAAATACCAGCCTTAATTGCGATGGCTTGATAGGTCATACCATCTAACCTCATTAGTAGCATCTCTTTTCTATCCATAACACTACTTTACCACAGCAAGTTGCGTTTGTCAATACCCCTAGCCATTTATTTTGTGCCTAACAAAAAATAGGTTCAATTATTTTTAATCAAAAGAAAAGAGAGGCAACTACCTCTAACCAAGAATACCCATCATCATGTTAAAGGGGCTTAAAATCGATTCTGGTGCGTTTCATAACAGGTAGGGCATACCCTTAGAATCCTGATAACAGTAACTCCTTGATGAAGCCACTTGTAAGGATGCCCAGGTTTAATATTCTTCCTGCAAATCTGACAGGTTAATCTGCACTGAGCTATTCGTTCTTTTGCTCTCCATTTTACTTACCAAAGGTCAAGTAATTTCGTAATCCCTGCTGACAGTCCTCCACCACCAAGTATTACAGCTATAATAGCCTGATTAACTTTGCTTCTAGTCTCATTGCCTCTGGTTCTCCCATTCACGATGTCAAGTTTATCATTGATTTTTTTAACATCACCTATCAGCCCGTTATCTTCAGGGTTTTCAGGGATACCAACAACAGCCTGGTATAGCTTGTATATCATCTGACGGGTAGCTTCTTTTAGTTCTTCTTCTGTTGCCATTTTAGATAAAGACCTCAAAGTCAATACCAGCCATTATTAGAGGAAGGGTAACAGCAATCTGCATAAATACCTTGTCCTTTGATAAATTACCCCACTCTTCCTGTCCCTCAAAACTAAATGCCCGGAACTTAATTCTGATTCTCACCTTTTCTCTTACCTCCTGAAGTCCTTTATAAGCCTCCAAAGGCACTTATTATCCTTTCTATGGCAAAGCCCAGTAACCCTGCCGTTAAGGTTATCTCAGTCCACAAGATGTACTTGTTGCTTTCCATTATAGTGACTTTTTTATGCAACAATATCAAGATAAGATGACTAAGTATCCATGCTACTGCCAGAAATAAGAAGCCAGAAGCATAAATCTCCTTTATTTTATCCCACACCTTTTTTCTCCTTTATAATTTAGGCAAGGAAACCAAAGACGTCCACGGTGCAAGTGCAAGCGTCCGTTGTGCCTGTAATAACCTTAATACCAAAAACTGAGGCAGCAGCACAATCCGTATACTTGGTAACATCCGCTCCTGTAATAAACATATAATCTGTCGCTAGTGTGGTCATGCTTGACAGGTCGACAGTCTGTCTCCAGGTATCGGCATTAGCCCCGGTTCCTAAGTCAAAATCAGTCCCACCTGCCATAGAAGCAGAGGGCTCTCTGACACAAACTGCAAATATATAGGCTGTCTTTCCAGTAGGCACAGTGTAGAGCGTGTTTTTCTGTGCCGTTTTCATATCCACACCTGTTACTGTGGCTAGTTTAGTTATTGAGTATTCATTTAATGCGCTCATTCTTCCTCCTAACTATAAACTACTTTATCTTCGTGTGAAACGACCGTATCCTCATAACACATAGGGTCTCCAGCAGCCTTCTTTGAACCATCCTCATCAAAATAACGGAGGTTTGTTCCCTCAATCCAGAGATAGTTGCTGGTAGGATTACCCCACTCTTGGAAGTGTATGTCGCGGTTACCAGCACCAGTATGTCCCCAATTAGCTCCTGAATCAGTAGAGTAGGATTCTTGCCCACTTGCATAACCTATATTATATCTGAGCTTCAAATCATCCGGGCCGACTACTCTGATAACTATAGCATATTCAGTGCCAGCAAATAAGCTAATTGGGGACATAGGTATCTCAAACCACTCATCTGTCCCTCCAATTGTATTACCATTATAAGTACCAACTGATAAGTCATCCCCAGTGGGTAAATTAGAACCATCTACTGCCCTGATAGAGACTGTGATTTCACCAACAGTATAACCACCATAGACATAACCTAAAAGTTTAATACTTGTTAGTATATGGGTGATACTCGGAGTAAATGACTGTGCTTCCCAGTAATTTTCATAAATACCGAAGTAATCACTTCCTCCCAGTGTTTCCCATCTTTCATATTTAGTAGCCATCAGTCAAACATATCCTTACCTACTGGGATTTGTAATCTATGAGTTACTTTCAACCTTCTTGCTACAAAGGTCGTGGGTATTGTTACCTCACCTAACTTAAAAGAGTTCCATATAGTTATCAGCTCATTAAGAGCATTGCGGTTATTCTCAATATTAGTATCCAAAGCAGTAATCATATCAAGGATTTGTGCGTTAGATAATCTACCATCACCAGTAGTAAGCATATTTGCCAGCATACTCTCAGGGGCAACCTTACCAAAACTCAAGGTCATATTGAAGGTCATCCCCTCGCTACCCAGTGGTATCTTAACATTCCTTTGTAAATACTGGATGTTACCCACTCTTGTATCGCCTTGTCGAGAGTCCGTAACCTTCACATAGTCCCATAGCTCCTGCCCTACATTCATTGGCACGGTAGCAAACCCTCTTTCATCATCCAGTTCATAGGTTTCTATCTTGGCTCCTGCTATAGCACCAGCCTCAATATCAGAGGCAAGCCTTCTTTTTGTAGTATGCACTTTAGGGGCTAAGGCATAGCTTGTAGCACTTGTAGCACTACTCCTATAAAATGGTTCATGTCCTTCCCCTGACTCCACTATTTCTTTGTTTGGATTGACAAACCGCAACCTGATAGTCTTGTTCCAGAAGGTATGGTCTCCTGCTACATTGAACTTGTATTCGTAATCATAAGTCGTGCCTGTGGTAGTCGGGTCAAAGATATGGATGGCCCCATCAGCTTCTACCCTCCTCTTGCAACTGGTATAACCCAACAGTTCGTCTATCTTATCTAACCTGCTTTCATTGGTAGAAATAGCGAAGTAATCGGCTGGTATGAAGCTGTTTATTATCCCATCATCATAGCCGGCATCATAAGTGATTGTAACCGCATCATAGCCCGCATAAGCCCCGTTAAGTCCTGAACCACCAGCTGCTACGGCATCTATTAAAGTTTTAATTGTGTTGGTATCGTCTGCCTCCTGCGTGTAATCCTTGAGAGACTTATCCTCTGCTAGTTGGTCTAGTATACTTATTGACCTGAGAATACACCTTAATATTCCCATACCAGAATGAAATTCCTGAACTCTAACCCTTAGTGGAGCAGTAGCCGAATACTCATCACCGCCACTGGTTGTCATACCATAGGAAATTACCGCCTGATAATGCTCAAAGTCTAAAGCGGTTAAAGCACCATCAGCATTATGCAAGATAATTTCTGCCTTGCTACTAGAAGGCGTCTCCGTATGGGTAATGCCTAAAACTCTAGTGCCTGTATAAGTCTTTGTGGCTTGACCTGAACGTGTAAACACCACCTTCCATATTGGGGTATAAGAAAGGGTTTTCTGTGCAGCCGTAAGTGTGGCGGAAAGATTACGCATTACAACTCACCTTTGCATCAGGAGGATATATTTTAACCGCACCTTGTTTAATGAGGTGCTTGGCTTGGCTAATACTTTTAGCCAACCCTACTTCCACTAGAAGTTTTGCCATATCAATATATGTTTTAGTCACGAGGATACCTCTCTTTTACTTTGGGTGTTGATTGGCTTCTTAGCTTACTAAGTGTCTCACCTAGCCTTCTCTCACCCCATGTTAAGAAGTTCTGATACACCACACCACCTCCAAGAGAGATGGCATTGAAGTATTTAGGAGATTTGTTTATCGATAACCTAGCAGCCACAAGGTCAGCAAATACCTCTTCCTCATTTGGTTTAAGTGTGGACTTAGTGAAAGTTACTACTGCCCCTGCTGCTGCAGCAGCCTCAAAAGGGGGATAGAAAGAGATTGCTGCTACTCCAGCACTGTTAGCGGTAGCAGAAGATGTGATAATATAGTTTTGCCTGTGAGTTGCAACTGTGAACTCACCACCAGACTCTATTGATGCCGAGGCAGCTAGACTTACAACGCTAACAGTAGTGGCTGCTTTCACACCACTTGTTGCACTAATCGCACCCACCCAGTCTGTCATCTGAGCAAGTATATGAGGTCTTAATACCCTGACCCAGACATTTACATTGGGAAGGGCAGACACAACAGCAGTGTTAGCATTACTATCGGCAACCTCACTCACATCTATTTCTATAACACCTTCATGGCATACCTTCCAATTCCTCTTAGCGCCTAAAGGATACTCAATAGACTCTATATTTGATATTTGAGGTAATATATCCCCAATATAGATTTGCCTCTTATTGGTGCATTTCTTGTTGTATATCTCGTAGGCGTCACCAGCATTCATAATATCGTCTGAGATACCAAGAACTGACGTGCTGGTATGAGCTGTTACCACAGCCCAAGTATTATCTGTAGTATTATGGACTACCTTCTCGTTGGTAGCATCAACAGCTAAGAACTGTAATTTCACTAGGTCTGTCAACTTATCCGCCGTCCCTGTAACGTCAGTGCCATAACGTGACTCAATCTTAAAAGGCAACATTACAATATGAGACTTGTAATTAGAGAACTCCTTTAGAGACTCTTCTATCTGATAATCTACTTCAGCTACACTGTAATCAGCAGTTCCAGCACTCTGAAGCTTGGTAACGACCAAAGTCGTCATCGCCTGATAATCTCTCAGCATCGCTCACCTCCTACTTCTTGGCTTTTTTCCCTGTGGGCTTCCATCCCTTCTCTACTGCATTTAGAAGCCTCGCTTGTCTTTTAGCCTTAGCCTTTGTGGTATGCTTGGCTTTCACCCCATGTGGTGTAGTCACTTTGTACCCATCTACTTTAGTAATTTTGACTGGCATTATTTATACCTCCACTTAGTAGTTAAATAAAATCTCTGTCTTTCCACGATATTGAAAGCACGGGGATACACCAAAGCCTCAGAGATAATACCATTAGCTAAATAATTATCAGCATCAAACATTCCAAGTGTTATAACATGGGTAAAGGATGTTAGTGCCCCCGGGGCAGCAGTTGCAGTTCCGAGAACTCCGTCAGCCACAGCATATAATTGTGTCCCAGTCCAGACTGCTCCTACAAGATGGAAGGGTGCTGCCGTAGTTGCAACAATGGCAGTTCTAGTGGTACTATCGGTGGCACAGGATACTCTTACCTCTGTGCCACCTTTATTGATACTGACATTGTTGGGGCTGTAACCATTTATGCCCCTGAGAAGTGAATGGAAAAGGTCGGAAGTCGCTCCACCTGAGTTACCCAGTCTTTTCCACCAGACTAGAGCAGTAAAAGCACTTGGAGTAAGAGTTATAGCACTAGCAGTTACTATGTTATCTCCGTTTCCCCCAAAGGTTCTACCTGTAGTTCCCCAAGTAGCACCAGTAACCGTGCAGACGTGCCCAAAGGCATCCTGAGACCTGATGCTAGGACTGCCATCCAACCTATATAAAGGTAAATACAGCACAGGATGCGTACTTCTTATATAACGTTCAGTAGCAAATTGCTTGGCAGCAATAATGCTTAGTTTATCAGCCATTTAATTTCCCCTTATGTCCCTGGCTCAAATTCACCTTCACCCTTTTCCTTGCCATATTGTTTTACCATTGAACGCTTGATTTTCTTGCCCTTTTCTGTTAGTGGCATCTACTTAAACTTCCATCGTGTCGCTTGGTAGATACGCCCATGGTCTGTTGGGTTTGGGGCTTTATTATAAATCCATGTTGCACCAATTATCCCACTCCACACAAAAGCAGTCGGAGTATCACCACCTATCCATAAATCATGAGTGGTATGGTGAACTATTTTGCCTCCAGCGATTGCCGTGGCTGCCTCTTCTCCATCTATGAACATAGATACCCATGAACTATCTTGTCCTGCTTCTATACAATGCCAACCTACTGCTAATGCTTTAGTAGAACCTAAGTTCCATGCAGGCCAGGTAACGCTATCACCGCTCTGGAAATAAATCTTATTATCGGTGTTAAGACGATAAAGGGTATATCCCGCTTTAACAAGCCCAGCTTCATGCTTGGCAAAAATACGCCTAACCGTGTCCAGTTCAGTTATTTGCACCCACGCTCCTATGGTTATAGGGTTTGGCTCTAATGATGCGGTTCTCGGAATTACAATAATACCATTTGCACCATCAAAGTATCTACCTTGCGGTCTCCACAAAGCATCAGTAACTGTTCCTATATGACCAAAGGCATCCTGAGACCTGATGCTAGGACTGCCGTCTAATCTCCATAAAGGCAGATATAAGACAGGATGCGTACTTCTTATATAACGTTCAGTAGCAAATTGCTTGGCAGCTATTATCGCTTCTTTAGTTGCCATTACTTACTCCTACGTCCCGGGCTCAAATTCACCTCTGATTGCACTGGACTCCATGAATCTGGCTATACCTGCACTAGCTGCTACGGCTGTCTGTATGCCTACGGCTAGAGAGAACGGCACAGCATTAAAAACAGCGTCAGTCTTTAGGTAGTTGATGTCAAAGGTAGAGTAGGTCTCAGCAGTAGTAACCGCAGTAGCTGCCGTTAGAGTCACCAAGATATCAGGGGAAGCTGTATTGGCGGTGTTAGCTATCCTTGCCGATACCTTCACGTTCACCGTTCCCGCAGCCGACTTATGACCTATAGTCAACTGCCCTTCGACGATACCACCGGTAGCTAGACCATCTATCTTTCCTACCCTCGCTGGAGCATATTGTATCCAAGCTCCCCAATAAGTAGAGTTAGCTGTGGCAGCAGTAGTAATGGTCGGTGAGCCTGTTCTTGTCCCAGTAGCTACCGCACCGTCAACCAGTGTCGTTTGCCCAGGTCGGAACTCAAAAGGCTCTCTTTGAGCCACCTTCTGTTCCATTGAGCTTCCTGACAATATACCCTTCGCTGGGTAAAAGTTAGTGTCATCCCCCAAATAGGGTATTCGCCCCGTGTTTAGTACCTTGTCCTTTTGACCTACATATTGTGGATATGCCATAATAAACCTCCTTATTTACTTGGATAAAATGCTTGCGCCCACTTTCCTCTGCCAACACTCATTAACTTTCCGCCCTTAGCTCTTATATCCATTAACCGCCTTAATTCCTTCTTAGCCTCTTCTACTTTCACCCTGAGTTCATAGTCCTCTTCAGCTTTAGCTACAACAGCTTGAACATCAGACTCTTTTGTTATCCCTACCTTCTCAAGCTGAGACCTTATTAGTTCGTCTAGTTGTCCTGCGCTTACCTGTCGGTCTCCTCTTTCTGGTAGGAAGAATATCAGAGACGGGTTCTCCCCCGTTCCCTGTATGTAAAGTCCCTTCCTCTCGTTTCTTCTCGCTACGTAAAGTCTCGGCATTATACTGCTACTCCACTTACTGTTTTAACATCTGCTACAGCTACGCCATTCATTTTACCAAAGGCTGCTGCTGCTACACCCATTACTTTACCTATGTTAGCCCAACCTCCTGCTGCCTCTGTTCCTGTGCCTTTGAGACTTATATCATTGGAGTTAATGCCAAAAGTAGCATCAGTACAAGGTATATTATCGCCACTACGCCACCAATGTCCTCCAGTTGTTGTTGTGCCTTGTTTTAGTCGCCCACTAGAAAAATAGGTTCCAATGCAATCATCTATCATAACGTCAATGGATATTGCTCCACCAACAGAGTTTAACGTAATGGTTTGTTTGCTCCCTGCTGCTACATTACCAAGAAGTTCGCTATCTCTGGTTGATAAATTATTACCACTTACCACAAAGAAAGTCGCTACCTCACAATCTGCTAAGGGATAGCCACTAGCAGCAAATATCTCAATAGTATCTATAGTGCCATCAGCTAGTGCCTTAACAGCTTGAGCAACCCTTGTATAATAACAATCGTAAGCTCTATCTATAGCCTCATAACCGACGACAATACTCTGAGGCTCTATTGGAATTACAGAACCTCCACCCTCAAAGGCAAGTCCCAAGCCAGCTAGTCGAGCGTTTACAGAACTAACCAATCCTACCAAATCCTTTGCCTTTACAGGTTTGACTGATGGTATACCCTTGTCTCTCATAAACACAGACACCAGATGGGCACTATCTGGTTGTACCAGTATATCGTCCAGTGTTGCTGTAGTATCCTTATTAAAGACGTTGCATACAAGATTCTCCAACTCCTGTAATTGGATGTCCTCTGGTACTGTAACTATGTGGGATAGGCATGGATTAGTCTGCCAAACCTTTGGGAGTCCTCCCAGCCACTTATCATAATCAGCCTGGTCGATAGGCGCACCCATCTCATCTACAGCACCTGGATACCCTCCAGGTGGGATAACAGGTACTTGGATATGATGCATAGCATAGGTCTTATCAGTCGGGTCTGGGATTAAATCAAACCTAACCTTCAGATAACCCTTGTGGGTATGAGTGCCCGTTGGATTAAACGCTATTCTCATACTAACTCCAAATAGGTATTATCAGGCTTGAAGTAAAGAGAGTCCCCTGTATTACCATAACCCACAATCCTAACCACATAGTCCGTTGTTCCTGAAACAACAGTCCCAGTTACCACACCAGCCGTTCCTGCACTTAGATATATCGGCTCTCCTATCGGTAATGCTGGGAACTTGGCATCTGCCCTTACCTTTCCCCAGAGCAACATAGTAGTGGTAGCTGCTGCCGTTGCTGCTAAGACACATACTCCAAGTTTTCCCCTGGAGGTAGTAGCTGACGATGCCACCGCCAAGTTCCACCTAGTAGAGGCAGCAGCTAGATAAGCTACATCACCAAAGGCTAAAGCTGTTCCCGATAATCCACCTTCACATATCCCAGAGTATTTACCATCGGCACTTAATACTTCATCAAGTAATAGTGGGTCATTTTCAGCCATCTGTTTGAGTAGATAAACACTATGTGGGTCAGCAGAACCAGCATGAGTGGTAATTAAAGCAGTAGCTGCTGCGACACTGGCTACTGTCCCTGCACCTCCGATGTGGGCAGCCGTAGAACCAGCGTGTGTTGTAATCAGGACTGTCGCAGCAGCTGTAGTTGCATAAGCAGCAGCAGCAACTCCACCTAGTTGACCGACATTGAGATTGGAAACTTCTGTGCTTGAGGCAACAACTATAGGTGCAGTCCCTTGAGCAACATCAGACTCTAGTTGATTTGCAGTAATCTTGTATGCCCCCACATCCCAATTAGCTGTCAGGGGTACTGTGCCGTCTGCCTTTAAGTCCCCTGTGCCACCACCAGCAATCGTAACGTTAATCCTATTATTGGCAGGGTCGTCTGTAGCAGCTACCCCAGCCCCAGTGAAGTTTATTACCCCACGAGTACCAACGGAGACAGCCTCATCCAGAATTGTTGGGACTTTTCCCCTTCTTATAATCTGCGGAGACATCCTTCAAGCACTCCTCTTAGCCATTTTCTAAACGCTCTCTTAATCCTCTTTAAGAAACTCATTTTCAATGGGAGAAACACAACCACAGTTTCCCCTGCTGCTTCTAGTGTGGAGTATATCTCGGTTGCTTTCTTCCAATCACTTATCTCAACAAAGTAAGCATCATCCACTATACTTATCTTGCCGAAGTTAAAACCCCTCTTAATGTAAAACTTGCGTAATCCTTCTTCTGTTAGCATTAGTCTAAATAAGAAATCTTTATCTTCGCTGTACCTGACACGGCAATAAACTTTATCTTACCCAATACCGACCGCCAGTTACCGTCAGTAAAGTCCAAATCATCTCCTATAAACATTAGATGCCCTTCTGAAGTAGTAGGCGCCGTTCCATCAGCCCTCCACCGAGCCTGTGCTCCTTCAAAGGTAAAGAACGCTTCGTGTACAGTAGCACCAGCAGAGAGGGCGGGAGATGCAGAATCAAGCCCTACGGCTAACGTAGAAGATGCTGTAAGAGTAGCAAAATCTATATTATTCTTTGCGCCCATCTTTCTTCACCTTGAATAATTCTTCTTCTGGTTCGTCTTCTTCTATAGTCGCCAACTCTTCTGCTATCTCTAAATCGAGAGTAACCTCAGCGTTATAATCCTTCCTCATCTGCTCCATAGTCTTGGAACCGGGTATGCGTTTTAAACCCATAATTTTTTCATTAAAGAACCTTCCGATTTTAACTCACCTCCTGCCTTTTTAGCCCAGATAGAACTACTCTCTGTGCTTCGGCGACTGCCCTTATTTTTTCCCTTTCTTCTGGCGATAATCCACCCCTTTTTTTCTCAGATTGCCATTTAATTGCTATTTCAGCCTCCGCCTTTTTGAGTTTTAAGAAAGGTAACATTTCCTCTAAAAATGATTGTGCTTGCTTATTGCAAATCATCCACCGCCAGAAAGGTCTATGTGATGGTGGATGGTTGTCCCTCCTATCACAATAAACTAAATCCAATTTCCCCATAATTCACCTCTCTAGTAGTTTCTTTAATAGGTCTTTGATTTCGCCCATATCCTTTTCAAGTTTATCTATTCTATCAAGACCCCCAAGTTCCTTCTTTGCCTTCTTTGTGTGCTTTGCTATAAGTGCAGTATGTTTTAACTTACAACCCTTAATCTCACCCTCCGTATCGTGCCAATAATCGCAATGAGGGCAATACAGTTTTAATTCAGATGGTTTCTGTAATAGCCACCCTTTATCAAGGTTAGCATCTCTAAGACCGTTTTCTCCCTTATATAAGTATTCGTGTATATCAGGCATAGCCCTGATTACTCTCCCATCAGGAGTCCAATACGTGCTTTTGGGTTGCCCACCTATACTCCCAGTTATACGAGGTTCATCTGATGTCATTACCATTATGCCTTTACTTTCCTTCTCTTCTCTGCCCTATTTAGGGGAGGGACATCCGAGTTTTCACCTTTCCCATTACCCCCCTTTCCTGGTAGGAACTTCAAGTCCCATATATTCTGTTGTGGGTTCATCTCAAGATAATACTCATCTTTTGATACGCCCAATTCATCCAGAGCATTCCCTGTCAACGCTGTCATCATGTCTTGCCTTTCTTTTAGCAATACCTGAAGCACCTGGTACTCCAAAACAGCCCCTCTTAACTTGTCCTTAATCTCTGGCTTTAGCTTGTAGCTTACATCCAATTTATTTCCCTCCTGATATTTTTCCCAAAATCCCCATCTTTTGTAAAAAGTATGAGCGTTCTCCTTGTTCATTAAGGTTACTTCTAAATCATTTGACCCCCTTGTAGCTCTTGGCATGTGAATACCTACTCCATGTCCACAGTAATATACCTTCCAGCCTTTGCTCTTTACAGCCATGCAATTATCTATATCGTCCCACCCAACATGACCATGAAAAACACCTTCTTCCAGGTTCCCCATGAGTGCCTTCTTACGATGTAAGGCAAATGCCCACTGAACCGCAGGCATCTCTATATCATCGGTAAAATAGTAACTGGGTGCGTCTCTACCATAGTCGCATGGCATACAACCGTTAAAAACTATTCCCGCACTTTCTATATTCCCCGAAGGGAAGATACACTTAAAGCCAACGATACCTAATTGAGGGTCTTGCTCAAACATTTTCAAAGCATGAACTTCCCAGTCAGGCTGTACAGTGACACTGTTCATTATCGTGGCTACATAATCATGCTTGCAGTATTTTAGACCAACGTTAAAAAACTCATTACCTTCTTTCCATGGTCTTGGATGATTGTGATAGGTAACATTGTTACGCTGTTTAGCCAATCTTTCAAAATAAGGGGATGTTACTTCAGCAGAGTCAACAGGATGTAATGAACCCTGCTCTATGGCTGCATCTGTGTCATCTAAAACGATAAGATGAAAAGGGGACTGCGTGTAGGCATAGATAAACTTTACTGCCTTTACAGTTACCTCTGGCTTCCCATGAACAGGTAAGATTATATCTATCGGGATAGGTGCTGCCCTTTGTGGAGCAGCACCTTTATCTTGTTCCATTTACTACTCCTTTTTATTATTAAGGCAGACGGAGTCGCCTGCCTTTGATTTAGATTAGCTGTAAGTAACCTATGAAGTAGTCCGTAGACGCTGCAGGAGCTACCATCGTATAACCGAGTTGCTGATGAACAGGCGAAAGTATAGTATCAGCATCAGTAGTACCAGATGCAGTGCAAGGTCTCCATGCTTGGAAACTAGCCTCTACAGTACAAGCAGCAAATGGCTCTCCTCTAGTCATAAGAGTCCCACCAGCCAGAAGTGTAGCAGGCCCTTTTCTCTGTAGCCAGCAGTACGTACTAGCAGCTACCGAAACATTCGGAACACCTGCAGGAATACCCACCGCAGTAGTACCTGCTGCCCTTTCTATGACAGCATAAAACTCGTTCTCTCTTATGGTACACGTTGTCGTACCATTCGCAAGAGCTACCTTGATTGGGTCGTTTGGATAGAGAGTAAAGGTAGCTGTACCAGCAGCAGCAATCGTGTTACTTGCCTTGATTTTATAGGTGTATCCCTCACCAGTATTGTTATCAATACACAGATACCCCTCTGCATACTGGTCTGCTATTGTAACAAGTGTAGTAGCAGGCATAGTAAGACGAACATCCGTTGACCCAATGGTATCAGCCGTTGTGCCAGCAACCGCTATATTGATTGATGTGCCAGCAACCGCTTTCTGCACAGCAAGCCTGCCTACTCTCACTGAGTTGGCTTGCGTATAAGCGTGAACATACTCACGTCCATCAGGAAGTACCATTGGCGTTCCTAGTGGCAGCCCACCTATCCGTACAGCAGCTGTGCCTGAAGCTGAAGTGATTTTTTCGTCTCCGTAATCTCCGTAGACTACATTTGGGTAACTCATATTACCTCCTATTTAGTTTGATTTCAGTTTTTCTAAAGAGAACTGTCCTTCTCCCAAACTCTTTTTTCTTTTTTCCTACTTACCTTTAAGCAGGAGTAGTTGCATCTGCCCATATTTCCACAGTCCAGCTAGGAGCGTAGTTACCTACACCATATCGCCCTGCATAGACTAGCTCCCAACCCCTGAGAGATTCGTCTCTTGTAGGTCTGACTGATGGCTCTCTGGCTGATACGTAGATGATACCTCCACGCTGCCCAGAAGCGAATACGCCCCCTTTAGCCGATACCGCTGTCAGAGCAAGGTTGCCATCAGTAATGACAGGCATTCCAAAAAGCCTGCCAATAGAGTAGTTTCTGATGACATCTTCAGTCATAGTACCTGGCATTGCCTGATTACCCTGCGCTGTGCCAGAAGTAACCAACTGAGGCATAATCGGCGTCAACACATCCACAATGTCCAACTCTTGGAATGGATGAATTACGCAGACATACGGCATTGGAGCCGGCCCTGGAGCAGTAGTACCTCCTGCCAGAATAGCCCTCGCAGCAGCAATATGCCCCATCGCTAGAGCATTTCCTGAGCCGCACAGGCTAGTAGCACCTTGATCCAATCGTTCCAACAGGTCTATGTCTCGTTTCTTCTCGTATGCGTCACCCAGCAGATTGCCAGCAGCCCTGATTAAAGCCTCATTGTCATCCTCAATAACCACATCTGTAAGAATGATTTTAAGACCTGCCTCATAAGGCGTGACCTGGACATTGGTATCGGTCATCTTCTCATCATTAACCATATCTATGCCTTCAGTTAGTTGACGAGAAACGACCTCTCCAAAATATGGCACATTAACCGTTGAGCCTTTGCCCTTCGGTATATTCCATACTAGCGGTCTCATTACCGCCTTAAACTGCTGGGTGAATTGAGCCTCCTCAATAATCGTAGGAATAGTGTCGCCAAGTTCACCCGTAGTTGTCGCCATTTATTTCCTCCTTATTAGATTCCCTTTGACCGCCTCCATGCCAAGTAGTCGGCTTTAGCGGTAGAGTTATCGGGATTATTCCTATAAGCCTCCCTGATTTGCTTTTCAGACTGATTACCCCCTGTTGCCCTGTTAGAGTCAGGGTTCAGGGATTCAGAAGGATTTACTAAGTCTTTGGCTATATCCTCTATCGCTTCAGATGTGCCATCCGTGAACTTTGCCAACTTAATTAGTTTCTTAGGGTCAACTCCAAGACGAGTGGCTATCTCACGAGACCTTTGCTCCCTTGTGAATTGTGCCTTCTCCTCGTCTATCTGTCTTAACCTCTCGTTGGCTCCATCCAGTTCCTGTACCGTCCTGGCGAGTTCAGCATCAGCCGTAGCTTTTGCCAGCCGTGCCCTGAAAGCAGTTAGCTTATCAGGGTCATCTCTGATGTCCTCCTCATAGTCCTTGAGCATCTGTGTTACTCTTTTCTCGGCTGCCTCGCCTGCCGTGCGATGCATTTTTGCTTCAGCTAAAGACCTGTTAGCATCAGCCAGAGCATCGCTCCTTGCCTTGTTTTCAGCAGCCTTGATTACCTCCGAAGTTTCCTGTGTCACAACAGAAGTTTCTCCGTCCTGTTGTTTCTCAAGTCCGTCCATTGTTTACCTCCTTAGAAATAAAAAGCCCGCTTTACGGACACTGGGTCACATAAAACGGGCTACTCCGAGCACTATTTATTTATTTATTAAAGTACTGTTTATATTATAAGCACTATTTCCTGAGTTTGTCAAATGGCTTGTAACCTGAGCAGTAGAAGCTTTAATCGTCTGGTAATAATGACAACGAGGACAATATATTTCTAGTTCACCCTCCAGACGGAGAGCCAGCTTTTTCCCGCATCCGTCACATCTCAACGAGCCATCTGAGGCTATCACCTGAACCTCCACTCTGCCATTTCCAAGATATGAGCCTTTGCTTTATCCCCGAATTTCTCCCTAATCATTTTAAGATATTCAGGACGTGTAATATATCTTAAATACGCCTCATCCCTGAATTTTACTACTTCATAGTCAGCACAGATATTAGGAGAATACTGATTGAAACTAGACCAGTCAGTAGACTTATCCTTTAGACTTTCATACCATTCACTACCTGGATATGGTAAAGCAACATAGAAATTGACAAACTCACACTGAAGGTCTACAGCCATAGCAAACGTCCTCTTCATATCGTCACCGGGCAGACCAAACATAAAGTTACCCATAACATTTATACCAGCTTCTCTTGTCATCTTCACGGCTTCAGAGGGATTGCCCTTATCCCCTCCATCAAAGCCATAGGCTAACCAATTAAAACCAGCCCCCTTCATCTTTTTAAGCAACTCTGACGTTATTGTATCCGCCCTTGCATAAGCCCATATATTCAAATTGAAATCCTTAATCCCATCGCATATATCAAAAACGTGCTGTTTGTTCAAGGCAAATAACTCATCACAAAACTTCAGATTCTTTACACCCTTTGAAACTAGATAACCTATCTCATCTATTACATCTTGTGGTTTCCTGAAAGTTATTCCACTATATAGTGTGTGTATGTTACAAAAGTAGCAACTGAACGGACACCCGAAACTAGAATATACCACCCCATAATTCCCCCTGCTATCAAGGTCGTGCAGACAATGCCAGTTATGTGCTTTGTATTTAGAGAAGTCAATTAAATCCCAACGTGGTGTTATCTTGACGAGTTCCTCTCGTGTTGGCATAGGATAAGTTGCCTCTTCAGTAGCTATAGGATGAAGACCTGCTATCTTTGCGTTTGGTATTTGTCGTAATAACTTTTGAACTTCAAGCATCTTGGGGGTAGAGGAGGCAGAAGGGTTATTACCCATAACCACAATAAGAACGTCCTCACCATTGTTAATAGTGATAGCTTTTTCAACTTGTAAATCAACTATCCTATCACCATCAGCAGCTAAATAGGCACACCATATAGGAGGCTCTATCGCTGAAAACTTACCAGGTACTTTACTGTTTGGGTTTACTATTATCATAAATTATTTTAGTCCCCTCACTCTCGAACTTAAACGGCGTATAAGTTAATTCGCCAAGAGTCTTTTTAACTGTTTTCTGTTTCTCAGGTTCTACAACAAAGAGTATGAACCCACCACCTCCACCACCACAGAGCTTACCCCCTATCGCTCCAGCATTTATTGCTGAGTCATAAATACTATCAATAGTAGGTGTAGTGATATATTTGGATAACTGTTTTTTTAATTGCCACGACTCACCCAGCAATAAACCAAAATCAGTCCAGTTACCTTTTCCTATAATCTGTAAACCATCATCTACCATATCTACCATCCGGACATAGAGCTTCTTGTGTTTCTTCATATCAGCAATTTGATAAGATATTAACATACTAGCTCGTCTATATTGGTGTGTGTCAAATAACATTAGATAATCCTGTAGTTTTTCTCCTTGAATAACTGTATCCCTGATACAATGCCGATTAAACCTCAGTAGGTGAAACCCACCAAGAGCACATAGATACTGGTCTTGTGCCCCCACATTGCCACCCATCTTATCCTGCTCCCATGTAGTCGATAATCTAGCTATTGTGAGCTTATCAAAGTCAGTGCAAGCCCTCAGTAAACCTACAGTATAAGCCGAACTTGAACCCAACCCTGACTCGGTTGGTAAATCAAAAGTCTTCCACGACTTGCCATCATGAAGCATTACATAGCAATACTTATCTATTGTGACTGCTAGAACCGCTCCCTCGTGCTCGTTATACCACTGGAAATAATCGCTTCCTCCGCCTAGAAACGATATGCGTAGCGGAGTCCTTGAAATAATCATATAAAATCAGACCCGTGAATTATTTTACCTTTAACGTGGATTATCTCAATACCTAGTTCTTCGCAGACCTTCTTTTCATCAGGTGGCATATCCTCAATACTCTTGTCACTACCCCTACAAAATATATCAGGGTGAATATGAGCTATCATCTCAGAGACATAGGTTGTCCTTTTATCCAATGTGTTGACATAAACCTGATGCTCAATATCTAAACCCCTCATTATCAAGTCTAGTATCTCTGCCCTATCTTCTACTGGCTCATTTACCCTGCCCTTCTTCATTTCTGCTTGCTTATTATTGGAGACAACGCATACTAAACTATCCCCTAGCTTAGAAGCCCCCTTAATATAATCTAAATGGGCATAGGTAAATGGGTCAAAATGCCCGCTTATCATTGCTGTTTTCATTTATACCTACTTTATACTAGAGTTCACCATACCCCCCATGCCCCCAACATATTCCACGCATAGAGTAATATACATAACCACAATAATGACACTCTCTCAGGATTGCTCTTCGCCCCTTACATGAACATATTGACACGGACTCAACAGTCAACCTTGAAAGACAGTTAGGACAATGGTTAAAGGGTTTGGGAGACGGATAGAATTTTCCCCCATTCTCCTTCATTACTTTTTCAATCTGGTTTAATTTGTCCCACAATTCATTCTTCCGACACTCCCTTTCCATAAGGTCTTTAAGTAACATTTTTTCCTTATTTTTATGTTTGTCTAAGAGTTTAGTTAAACTTAGTCTCGCACTTTCTTTTACCACCTTCCCCTCCTTATGGGAAATTAACGTGCATACTATCCTTTATACTTCCCAATGGGGTTTCCGCAACTTTCTTATAAGAGATATTAAGCTAATTAACATCTGTATTATCAATATTGCCAAAAAGACTGCAAGGAATTTTTCCGACCCATTCATATAATTATCCCCCTATGGAAATGCTAAGTGCATACTATCTTCTAGCACTACCTTCTCTATCTGACGATTATATTCTCCCCACGTGCATCTACTACAATCCCTATCAGGCTCTATACTCTTAATCAAACCCCTGTGTTCATCATTCCCCCATTCCTTAACCTCAAATCTAGGCTCAAGACGGTGGTCTACACAGACATACATCTTCTTGTCGGTGCATATTTGAATAACCAGAGGACTAGCCCAACACTTCTTGAAGTCGTGTTTGACATGAAAGTTTTTATCATACTTATGCGTTACCGTGTAAACCTTGAAATCATCACGTTCCATTTCTCGGCACTTCTCTAAAACTTCCATAATATGATTCATATCAAGATTAAGCTTCTCTGACTTAGAATCCCTCCTTTCAAGGTCAACAGGTCTTACATGGAAGAAGTTAGCACCACTAAAATAGGTTGACTCACAGGTATTAACTAACGTATCTATCGTTTCTGGTAGAACTAAAGCCCTGACCCCAAGGGTAGTAGTGGTTTTATTCTTTGCTATCTTTTGAATATTCTCCCATACCTTTAGGCAGTCATCTGTTCCCCTAACTTCCTCATAAACACTAGGGACACAGGTATCAACCGACACTCCTATCCATTTACACAGTAACAGAGCATCTATCAGGTCATCATCTAAATTCACCCCGTTGGTAACAATAGCTCCTTCCATACCCAAAAGGACTCCTGTTCTAGTCATCTCTGCTAAACGGAGATTTAAGGTTGCTTCTCCACCACCACCCCAGCAGAAACCTCTTACTCCCCAATTAGAGAGATTTATAAGTAAGTCCTCCATATAATCCCTACCCCATCTCTTTAGATGTAATGGTTCATCCCTGAGATACCTCTGTGAATTGCAGTAGTAGCATTTATTATTGCAGACATTTGCTGGGTCAAGGGATGCCTCAATCGGAGGAGGCAACTCGTTCTTGCCATCCATCCACCCTATTATCTTCTTGTAATTTTCGTAGTAGGTTAGCCCCTTATCAGAATTCATAGGATTATATTTATTGCTCCATTCCATATAAGTTCATATCCTCTATTAGTAAATAATTACCAGGGTTTCTATAGGCAACGTAATAAAACACCCAAGCAGAATGAGGTGTGTCAATTTTAAGAACACTGACATTCTTTAGCATCTTACTAAACACTTCCGTATAATCCCCACAATGTTGAACCCCAGGATACATCGGGTTTTTAGAACCTATCCCTACCCTTATAATCACCTTAGCGTGATACTGACCGTGAGTGAACTCCTCTAACTTATCAAGGTGGTTGACTAGCTGATTTACCGCCAATAATAGAAAGTCAAAGCGGGGATAGATTGAAATAACCGTCTTACCTGTGAGAGCCATACCAATACTAAGTCCCATCTGCATCTCTTCGGCTACAGGCAACTCAAGTCTCTTTTCTAAGGGAACACCTAATAGTGTCTTGAACATAGCATTGCCAGGGTAAACTACTGACTGCCCGACAAAGATAGTATCAGACTTCTCTCCTAGCCAAGTCATCGCTTTAGTTAGTTCTTCTTGATATGTCATTTTCTTATTCTTGTTACACTTACAGAATCTCCGCTTCCTTCATCCATCCCACCCATTCCATGCTGACCTTTGTGAGAGCTAATAATAAAGATTTCTCCTTTGTAGTTGAGTTGACCATTCATATCCCACAATAAGACTACCCATTCAGGGAAAGGTTTTCTATTCCAAAGGCTCCAAGAACCATTGTATTCATTATTTGCTATCATCCAATCAAGAGGTGGAATGCCAGCAATTATCGCTTCTTCTTTCTTTCTTCTATCTGCCTCTTGTTTTAACTCTCTTTCAAGTTTATATAGGCGTTCCTCAGATTTCTTTAACAACTCCTTTTTCGCCTGAACATCTTTCCTCTGCTGAGCGATTTCGTTTTCTTGCACTTCACCCTCCTTAAAATATAACAAATTTCCCCATTCCCTGGTGAGGGAACTCCCTTTGATAAGAATACCGCCATACTTTTCCTGTTGGAGTATCAACACTAAATCCGTTGTCCTCTACCACAAAGTGTATTGGGAGTTTATGCCCTGTGGCATACTTTACACATTCATGGAAAATACCAGTCTCACTTGCCATATCTCCACAGAAGCACCATACCACCTGTTGTGTCATAGCAACGCCAACCGCTATAGGTAGTATGCCCCCAACAATAGCTGACGAAAAGAAGTTGTATTCGGCATTGTTTATGGTAATGCTTCTATTAGCAAGTATCTCAGCCTTTAGCCATTCTGGGGGGATACCCTTTAAGAGAGCGTGATAATGTGACCTATGATTTGAGAATACCCAATCGGTAGGCTTAATATCTCTGAATATCGTAATAAGCTCATATTCATTCCCTTTGGATAAATGAACAGGAGAGGGAATTTTAGCCTGCTCAAATAGACTAGCTATATCAACTTCAAAGGCAATAAGCTCTTCCACTATTCTTTGCTGCAACTCCTTTTTCATTTTTAATCCTCCAATGGATGATAAGTTACATATTCATAATTACAGTCGGAACATTGGTAGAGATAGTAAAGACCATAAAAGAATTTTATCATTTTGACCTTACTAGAGCATAAGGGACATCTCCTAATCCATAGGAAACTATGTGGTTTTGGAATTAGACGACTACATTTCGTTAGGGTTATGAGGTTTTCTCGGAGGTTATCATCTTCTTCCCTTTCTTTTTTCCTTAACTCATTTACTCTCTGCCTCATTTCACTTAACTTCGCTGGACTTGTCTTCAACACCATTTCTCCTCCTTCCTACAAGGAATATCTACTGTAATCCAAATATCTTTACGCATCATCTAATCGGCACCACTTCGGGTATCTCCTCTATCTCCTCTATCTCCTCTATCATCTCTTCTACTTCCTCAGCAGTCTTTTCACCGGCAGTTCTGCCTGCCCTCCGTCTTTTCTCAGTCATTGTCATAGCCCATATCCCTACTGATACTCCCCACTTATCCAAGTCAGGATTATCTAGCCTAAACTGGTCTCTCTTAGCTTGATTGAATTTAATCCTGTTATAGGCTATCCACTTATCAAGAAGTTTCCTTGTTGGGGGTACTAGGCGGAAGTCTGCTCTTTGATTGCCCAGTGTGCCTAAGTAGACCTCTTTGTAAAAGGTTGGGTTTTCTATTAAGAAGAAGTCATCTTCATAGAAAGGCATATCTGGATAATCTTCAGGTTTCGTTATGGAGTAGAAGGCAACATAATTATCTATGTGTTCTAATGGGACTTTCTTATCATAAGCCTTAACTTTCAGTTCCTCTTCTGGTGTTCTGGTTTCTTTCTCCAAAAGTTCGTCATACTCTACCGGAGGAATATAATCAGGCGGTTCTATCCCCTTAATGTCCTTCATTTCAGCAGCAAACTCAGGGTTTTCTATTAAATACCGCTTCTGCTTAAAGCCAGCAACAGGTAAATCATAGTAAGCCACAAAGTCGTCTATCCTCGTAAAGCCCTCAGAATGGGCTTGTATCTTTCTCTTAACTATAGAGTATTGCTCAGACCCCTCCTCTAAACCACCCAGTTCGACATTAAGGCGTATCACCTCTTCATTCCAATCACTACCATCATCTGTTAGTAATTTATTGTCTATTGCCCACTGGTGAACTTCGGGGTTATCCAATAGCCAAGCCTTTGCCTCTGAGCTACCAGCACCAAACTCATCTATTTTATGACCTCTATCTACCCACGAGTCAACAAAGTCAGTGCCATTATTATCATAAGCCTCTATCTTTCTGGTGTTATCTTTGTACTCCTGTGAATTTTCATCCAAGTCTTTGTTTGATATTTTTAATTCTAACGCTTCAACTGAAGAGGCAATCGGCTGTAGTCCTCTCCATTCTCTATAGGCATCATCCTGTGCCAAAATAAGGTCAGCCTGTAAACTGCCACCACCATATTCACTGACAACATCCTCATAACTAAAGTGGCTATCTATAGACCCTTCAGGCGGTAGAGTAAATTCAGGTATAGCATTGTCAGGAATATCTAAAGACTTTATAAGGCTCTTGAATTCGTTGTAGGCTTCTTTGCTGTAAATACTAACTTGCCCCCAGACAGCCAGTTGAGCGTTTTCTTTGGGGTGAGTTCTCAGATATTCGTCTCTTGGTTTAATCCCTATCTCATCCTTATGTAGTTTAAGAAACTCAGCCTGTTTAGTCTTATCAGTGATTGAGTGATATTCCATCAAAAGAGCGAATTGTCTCTGAGAGAAATTGCCGAGATTGGCTTTAGTGTATTTTTTATCAAAGGCTGTTAGTGCGTCCTCTCCTTTGTAAGTTACTTCCTTATACTTACCACCTGGTTGTAGTTCATCATCAGTCCACTCGGCTTTATCGCCAGCAGCAACCAGCTTTTGCCTATCCGTCCACATCTGGCGATACTCAGTAAAGGTAGGTTCATCAAGATTTGGGTCAGCATTAAGCGATATTAACTTCTCGCTCGGTAGAGTGCTTAGATGTTCTTTGATAATCTTGGCATTAACAATCGCCCTGATATATTCTGGGAAGCCCTTTTCTGCCGTTAATGTAGTAGGGTCAACACCAGTAAACTGAGAAGCAGTATCAGCCCAGAAGTCAGCCGTATCATAAGGTGGCTTTGTTATGCCATATCCAGTATTCTCTAGATACTTTGGTAGCCCAAGTTTGGTAAAGTTCTCCTCCCAGTCTCCAGTATAGGTCTGGACACCCTCACCATAGATTGCTGGAATAGTAACCGCGACACCTATACGCCAATCTTCCTCAGCAGCTTCCCACACATCGTTAATAGCAAATGGTGTTATTTTCTCAATCCAGTATTTTGCGTCCTTAAAATCTATTACCCCCCCAATAAAGTTTCTCCCAGTGTAAAATTCCAGCATAGCGGAGGCAAGTGGTGATAGGGAATTTGTAATGAAACTCGTCAGAGCGCCTTGAGGATTTACATCATATTCCGCACCGGTTACCGAACTTACGCCAGTCTTAGTAACAAGGCGAGTATATAGAACAACAAATTGTCTCTGACCAGCCCAGGGGTCAATCCTAGTATTACCAATACGGGCACTCATAAACTCGGCATTACGTGGGTCGTCTTCTAAGTCCCATAAGCCGAGCCAAGAACCCAGAAACATAACTCCAGCTATCTCGGCATTTGTTAAGAGGAAGTCCCTCCATGCCTCTTTTATTATACGAGGGTTAAAGTTAACCTTCCCTTGTCGGATAGTAACACCAATCAAGTGTGTCGGGGCTAAGAACCTACCAATCTTTGACCTCGCTGCGAAGAAGAAGGCGTTCATAGCAGGAGCTAGTCCTGAGAACCTCCGTAGATTAGCTCTTTGAATCATATCGCCTAGCATTGCCTGATGGTCAGTCATCTCTTGGATTATATCAAATGCCTCACCCTCTTTAAGAGTTATCTCGCCAGAGGCAATCTTCTCCGAATATCTTCTTGACCACTCAAGTTTTTGCTTCCACACTCCCCAAACTATCTTATTTGTTCCAGCAGAAAAAGCTCTTTCAAAATACTTAATGTGAGGCAACTTTTGAGTAAGTCTAGGTATCAATCTCTCAACTGTAGGAAAACCAAACTCCTCAGCCGTTCTCCATCGTTCTGTTCCCTTTACTCCTGCAAAAGCTGGCACACGCAAAGGGTCGTGCCCTGTATCCTGCCTAATCTGGTCGTATATCTGAAAATCAGGGTCTCTTGTTATTAACTCCCACTCCGCCTCAGTATGTTTTTGGCTAAACATAGACTGCCAAGCAGTAGTGTGTGCTTGAAAACCTACAACAGGATGCCCACCAGCTAGAGCCTTTGATTGTCTCAAGAAAGAATTATCAAAACTCGCTTTGTTAGCTCTGAGGAAGTTACCAATATCCAAAGGAGACCAGAGGAGTTCCTTTAGCACCCTATTCAACATACTCTGTTCCATAAAACTGAACATCGGTGGTTGCTTGAAAGCATTATCAATAGGTGGGTCAAACTTCAGTGGGACTGTTGGCGGATAAGCTCGGTCTCTAGCTTCAGTCCGGGCTAGCTGAAACTCATCAAAGGTAATCTTTCCCTCAGCCAATTCCCTGGCTAGTTCCAAATCACTCTTGGCAAATTGCAAATCAGCAGGGGAACGTAAATCACTGACATTAAGGGCTTGATAAGGCTTTTCTCCCAGTAATATCTGTTGACCTTCTTGGGTCAGCCCTAATTCTCCAGTAGGTGCGTAAGTTAGTTTCCCTCTTGCCTCAGTAGGTATATGTAACGCCTCAGCTTCCTGCATTGACCAAGTTGCGAGGCTTCTAAGATACTCAGCCATCTCCTGGTCTATAGGTATTGGCTCTCTACCAGTCTCATGGTAAATCCCCTCAACCACATCCCTTATGGTCTTCCCCTCCTTAGCTATTGTATCAAGGGCTTTCATAACTTCTGGGTGCTCACCAAAGACATAATTTAATCTATCCCAAGCAGAACCACCTTGAGGGAATAGAATACTTCCCGTTCCCTTTTCTCTCGGTATGGCTTTTGCTGACCGTATTAACTTGCCCTGTGCATCTCTAAGTGGAAGAGCATTAAGCAAAGCTGTATATGTAGATGCCATTTCAAAAGGATATTCCTTCATTTTCACAGAAACTTCTCGGAATAATACATCCCGCATCTGGTTTGTCAGGTCATCCATATAATCTGTTGTTATAACAGGTAATTCGCCAGATAAAGTTTCTTGGATTGCCTGTTTCATAGCTTGCTCAGCAGGCATACCTTGTTCAACAATTAGTTCCTGCGCTCTAGCCTTTAGGTTTTCAGCCTGACCACTTCTAGTTTCTCGTCTTAGTTCCCTCGTTAATTCAAAAGCATCCAGGGTAGATTCACTCATTACATATTTACCAAATAATGCCAGAGTCCTAACACGTTGAGCAGCAGTTAACACCTTTTCACCAGTAGGAGTTAAGGCAATTTCTTCAGGAGTTGGTTCAGGTAATACCTCCGATGGTTTCTCAGTCATCTGCCTTTTAATAGTAGCCTCATGCTCCTTGATTAGCTGTTTCTCCCTGCGGATTGCCATCACCCTGTCAGCAATCTCATCGGGGGTCATATTGAACTCTTTGGTTAATTCATCAAAAGCATCGGCTATTGGTACTCTATTGTATTGAGGAGTCCCTTTTTGTGTATATCTTTCAAATGCTTTACCCGGATTAAGAGCTTGTGCTTGTTTCAGCGTAACGTAATCAGGGAATATTTGCTCACGAATAGAGATAAGAGAGTCAAGTCCCACATTCCTGTTACCCATCTTGAAACGGTATGTAGCCACAGGGTCGCCTTCGTGTGTGGCTTTCAGCCCCTCAATTTCTGCCTGAGCATAATAAGCGTCTTGGACATCAGCAGGTGCTTCCTCAGCAGCCTGTCTAGCCTGCTCAAGTTTAAGTTGGTCTTCCATCGAAATCTGGACTACTCTACCCTTGCCCTTTGGTCTGACTTCTCTAGCGGGAACTCCAAAAGCAGCTTCTTGTATTCCAGCTTCAGGCATACCAGCCTCAGTAACAGGGGGAGTAACCTCTGGTGCAGGTGTAACCTCTTCAGGTGTTACCACAGGCTCTACAGGGGCTACTTCAGGCTCTATTGTGGGGATTTCTTCTACTGGGGCTATTACACCTTCCTGCTTCTTGATATGTTCAAAGGCTGCTGCCTCAACTTCGTCAGTGGGCTTAACCTGTTTTAGAGCCTCTTCCTTATCAACCTCCTTAATAGTTTCCTCTAATTTCGCTTTGGCATCTGTATCATTATCAACCATATAATCTAAAGCTCTCAGTTTAGCCCCTTCACGAACCAAACCCTGAAGGACAAGCTCTTCCGATATGCCATCAAATACCTGTTTCTGCTCAGGAGTGAATTTATCTATTGTTCTATCTTGTATTTTAGTAAATAATGTACCAGCACCAACAAAAGCACCACCCATCATAAAACTTATCAGCACTGTCATCTTGGCTTCATCATCCCACTTAGTTTCTCTACCAAATGCTTTGTTGGTAATAAGATTTTGGCTTAGTTCCTGACCACTTTCAGTCAAACCACCGCCAACTATCTTTCCCCCCACTATCACACCTTTAACCAACCCTTTATTAAGAAGACTTTGGAAAATAGCTGGCCCGTTACCAGTAAATATAGCCCCTAACTCTAAGAGGTTTGAACCTGTTAGAAGGGCAGCATTTTGCCAGTAGACGCTACCAGCTATCTTTGACGCCTCTTCAGGACTCTTACCCATGTCTATGGCTTCATTATAAGCAGCACCAGATTCAAGAGCAGACTCACCTAATGCACCTATTGTAGAACCAGTAACTACAGCAAATATGCTTGTGGCTGTAGCACCTAATCCAATCGCTCCTGCTACCGGTACGGCTGCACACGTAGCGACAATAAGAGGTAACATCATTGTAACCGAACTTGAAATCATCTGTACTCCCGATGTAGCCCAGAAATCTGGGTTAAGAACAGTCTCCCCAAATGTAGTATATGGCACCATCGGTGGCCCCAAAGACCCTAAAAAGTCACCTAACTCTATCAGGTTCTTACTCAGTGTTTCTTGCTTCGCCCAAGCTGCCGTACCTCCAGTACCCCTTATCGCACCACCTATACCTGCTACCGCTGACCTACTAATTGTTGAAAGACCTATAGTCTTCCAAGTTGATGGATTTATCTTCCTGTATTCCTGCAACCACTCCTCTGTGGACATATCAAGGTGAGATTGTGCTATGATTTTTTCAATCTCTTCTGGGTCTATACCCTTATTCTGCATCATTTGCCTTTGTTCTTCATCACTAGGCATTGAGAGCCTTTTAATCTCTTTTGCTGTGAAGAACTCACCAGTATTGATATTCACCATACCAACCCAACGGTCTCCATCATACACTACACCATTGGGTTTGATAGTACCCATTGTTCTAAATTCTGCACCTGTTACAGGGTCTATATCGCCTGTTCGGTAAACATAATCACTTCCCTCTTCAGGTATATCCCTATAGGTAAAGGCAGCATCAATCTCTTCTTCGCTTAACTCTAAAGCCCTTAATAGATTCTCGGTATCCTCATTCCTACCCCTTGAGGCTATGTCATCCAGAAAAGCATCAGGGTCTTCTAATGCTTGGGTTTCAAGAGAAGTAATAGCTTCCTCTACAGATGTAAACTCTGGATACACCCTTTGAATCAAAGATACTTCTTCAGCAACGGGGATTTCAGGTTCCTCAATAGTAGCATTTAGTTCTGCCAGAATAGAACGCATTTCTGGTACAAAGGAGTTATCGCCAGTCTCTTCCCATTCCCTTTTTAGTGTAGCTAACCGATTATGTAAGAAAGCCCTTTTCTCTCTTGCATTCTCACCAGTTAATGTCTCTAATGGTTCTAAGGATATACCTTCTCTCTTCTGGATAAACCTTGCTGCTTTGGCTCCTAGTATCTTCCTAACAGACTTCTTAGGGGGGATATATTCCCCTTCAAATGTTTCTCTTAAATCAGTTACCATTACCGTGTTTTCCTTCTCAGCACAGCTTGCTTGAGCCTGCTTCCTAATGAAATGGGTTTCGGCATTAACTGTGTTCTTAACTGATTGTAAAAATCCTCTTTAGTGAAAAAACGTTTCTTTTTAAGCAATTGGCACCTCCCTTCGTGGCGTCCTCGTTAATTCTCCTGCTTTCTTTGCTGAGCTGGGTACTGTTCCACCTACCCTACCTCCTTCAGGTACAAGAGGCACAGCACCTTCACCTTCTGGCAACTGAGGTGTTTCAGGCACTATCCCTGCCTTTAGTTGCTCTATACTTATTCCCATCCCTTGTGCCATTACAAAAGCCTCCATCTCAGCATCCTCATCCCCATCATCTGCCTTCTCTAAAAGGGATAAGACAATCTTGAGTTTCAGAACATTAGGGTCTACCATCTCCGCCAATTCTGAGTACCAATCCCTCAACATCCCTTTAGGGTCTTCTACCTGTAAGACCTCTTCATAGATATGCTCTCTAGGATACCACTCTTTAGCTTGCTGTGCTATCGACATCCTGGCTATATCAATCTTCGGAGACTTAATATAATACTTATAATCGGTGGTATATTCACCATTTAACTTGCTTGTAGAAAACTTCCTCTTATGACCTGGAGCACCTAACTCCACTGTCCCACCTATTTGTATGACTTGTTTGGTAAACATCTCGGCTGTATCTATATTCAACCATTCTTTAGCTGCTAATATAGGTAGCAGCGGTTGGTCTCTACCTTCCCCAATTTCAATAAGAGCCACCGCAGAGAAAGGCTGACTGACATTCCCTATATCTATATCGGTATAACTCCCTTCCTGTATCGCCTTCTCTAACATATTGTAGACTCGGTCAAATGCAGCAATAGCATCTCCAAAATCTATCATCTTAAGACCACCACCTATTTCCGCAGATACTATCGACCCTGGCTTAAAAGCTTTATCATAATCAGGCCCATCCTGCATTCCACCTTGACTTTCCCATTGAGCAGGTCTCTTAACTGATAGAAAATTCAATGTCTGCCCTATACTAAGACACATATTAAGTTGAGGCACTACACCTCTTATAAGAAAGAATATAGACTCCCCTTCATACTTAAAACTATCCTCATCAAGAAGTATATCCCCATAACCCAATGAAACTATCCCTAATACTACAGGAACATAACCGTATTTATGCTCTTCTTTCCTCTTTTTTCCATCCTTGCTCAGGCTAATCCTCTTCCCATCTATCCACACCTCGTTGTGTTCTTTGTCCCATACATCCAATACCGCACCCCTCTTGCCATCAATCACGATGCCGTATTCAGCCTCTATATCTGCCTTACTACGTCTAATAGCATAAGCAGCCCAATCTAAACCGTTCTCTCCAAACTTACCTCGGATATATCTTCCGTCCCAAGGCATTATGTCAGGTATTAGAACTCCATCCTTTTCCCTGAACAAAACTCTTCTTCCAGTCCTACCCCTGAAACAGAACTGGGCATCAGCAAATGGATTGAGTGCTGGCAGTCGTTGCTTTCTTAACTTATCATTAGCAGCACCAAAGGCACTGTCTTGAAACTCCTCTATCTCATGGGTGTCAAAACTCTCGTCAGCACTCTCAACTATAACCTGCTGCTTTACCGCCCCTAAAGCAGCCGTGACTTGCCTACCATAAACCGCAGGTTTATTAAGGGTAGCATTCACAATCCCTGGTATGGCATGAGCCACCCCATCAACATCAGGTGGCCCCCTCATTACATAATCCTTAAGATGGAGTAAATTATCATCCACCTGCCATCTCTTTTCAAGTTCAGACATCTCATCTTCTTGTTCTTTAACTAAATCTGGATAATTCATCTTACCTCCACTTTAATCTTCTTATTGCACTTCGTACACCCTGTACCCAATGAGAAAGGGAAACCATTTACTATCTCCCTGTAAACGCTCTCTTCACCACAGTAAGGACATTCGCTCGTTACCTTATATTTCTTACCACCCATATAAGACTCCCCATCCAGAGACTCTACATCCGGAGACTCTATCTCATACCGAGTATTAAGAACCGTTTTAACAAACAACCACTCTGTCTCCATATGACCAATCAACCCCATCAATGCAGCATACCGCTCAATCGGAATATTGGTCATATTAACCTTAAAATCATTGATATGCTCATAATACTCTCTTTTATCGGCAAACAATCCCCTTTCCACGCACACATCAAACAGTTTGCTCCCGGGAAAAGGGTTGACCTTACTTAGAAATACGAAAACCCTCCTACAGTGTTCTAACCAAAAACTCAAGGACTCAGCTATGGTCTCTTCTGTCTCCGCTACATCACCAAATATCAGATTACCAGAAAAACCAACCCCAGCTTCCTCTGCCATCTTAATAGCCTCCACAATCTGAGAGACTTTCGTCTTCTTATTCATACTATTCAGAACTGGCTGGCTGGCACTCTCTAAACCATAAGAAAATAAAAAGCACCCTGCCCTCTTAGCTAACTTTAACGACTCTAAATTAAACCTAGCATTGGCATGAGTCTGGAACATCCAATTAAAGTCCCACCCATACCTCTCTTTTCCTTCAATTATACCCTCACAGAATGCAACCATCCTCTTCTTATTAGCAACAAACAACTCATCCAGTATAATCAAAATGTTAAATTGATACCGCTCATAACTTACCTTTATCTCCTCCATTACACTCTCAATAGACCTCGCCCTATACGGAGGTCGGTCATGTCCGTGTATGCAGAATGTACACGAGAAAGGACAACTCCTCGAAGCAACTATATTATAAGGACGAGCATCCGAACGACAATACCTGTATGTCAACCTTGTCGCATGAGAATACTCGTCAATCATATCCTGTATACCAAAAGGCTCATAATCAGGGAATGGTAACGAGTCTATCGGCTTATACTTAGTGTTTTTACCTGTGAATACTGCTTTCATTAATTAAGCCCAACCGTTGTCGATAGGACTTACCTGTTTAATTACTGGAACTAGCTTTTCCTCAATCTCCCAATAGCTACCACAAAAAGCACAAAACCAAACCTTCTCTGGTTCCTCACCAGTATGTTTCCTCCACATAACACCAACGACCCCTTGAGGTGTTTTTTTCTTACAATCTGGGCAATCAAGTAACTTTACTGTTCCGATTTCCTCTATAATCATTCTTCCTCCCAATACCATAAGTTGTCTATACCCTCTAATCGCTTGCCATCTTCAAGCACTCTTACTAATTCCACCATCGCTTCCTCTCCCTCCCCTACTACAGCATAGTCAGGCTTCAAGTCATTGAATATCCACTCAGCATCATTGGTTACTATTTGCCCACCCAATACTATCGGTGTCTTAGTTCGCCTCACTATCCCTATAGCATCCTTCAAGAACCCATAATCAGTACATAACCCCCCCAGTCCTATTAGGTCAGGCTCTACGTCCATTATACGCTTGCTGATAACATCCTGTATCATTAAATAGGCATTGGCATAACCCACTATGTTATTTGGATTACACCCGTATACCTCGTGTCCAGCTTCCTTTAACGCAGCAGCTAGATAACCAAACCCTGAAGGGAAGTCGCTGAACGACAGGAATGACGGATACCCTACACTATAATTATGTGTCGGAACTATCAATAATATCTTCATATCAATGGCTCTGTTAAAGCATAACAATCTTCTTTGTACGGACAGATTGCATTTGTCTTCGGTATTATGTCACAACCTTCTACCTTCTCCCTCTCTACCTTGAGAACTACACCTTTAGAGTGGAGTTTCCTTATAATTGGCATAGCTAAACTACTTATATAAGAATCCCTGCTTTCCTTTGAGAGTTTATACCATTCATCCCATCCACTCCTGCGGATATGCAGTGTGTAAATATGTTCGGCTATCTCTTCCCTTATAATATCCTGCTTACTCATAACTCCTCCCACAAAAAGGATGCTCACCACCACTCCTGCTGGTTCAACCAGCCCACCGCAACAATCGGGGAAACTACAAAAGTGAATATACTTATACCTAAGACTGTGAAAAGGAATTCTGGGTCTCCTATCTCAAAAGTCATAAGCATTAACCCAAAAAACATAGAAGTCGGCAATAATGGCACCATGAAAGCAACAACTGTTACGACAGGCCAAGCAATAATTGATGCTAATATATATACTAGTGTCCTATGGCGAAGCATAAATTTTATCCTCCCTTATCTCTTCTAAAAACCCCACACTGCTTCCTTTACCCTCGGCCTATTACTTACTACTGTCTCTGGCGTGAAGTCGCTTAACAATGCCCTAGCACAAGCCCCCAAGTGGTATTTCTGCTCATCCTTTATCTTGTTTGTCGGGCTTCCCTCGTTGTCCAACTCCCAAAGACAGTTCATAAGTTCCCCTAACCAGTTATAGTTGTCCTCAAAACAGTATATCTTGTTTAATTCCATTAAGCCAATTACCCTATCTACTTGGGCGTTGACCCTTGTAATGGTCGGCGCCGAGATATGCCAGCCGTGCATCCCATATAATTGCCTTGTCTGCTCCTCTGTGGTAACATTTCCACCCACACTCTTTTGAACAGTGTATCCCTGTGTTATTTCTTTCCAGGTGTTGACATGGTTTGGTGCAGATAACCCACCAGGCAGATACTCCTTGAAGCATACTAAGTCGTTCAGCCTCATATACGGAGGCGCCCCCGGTGGTAAGGGTAGTTTGACCTGAGCAAAGAACAATGCAGCAGGATTAGCCGAGCCGAAGTCGTGCCCAGAGTATACAAGCCAGTTCTCCGGTATCTCAAAGCGTGCTATCTTACAGACTGCCTCATTGAAAGCCTTGTAGACTAACCAGGATAATTGTATCTCATCATCCTCCGCCATTATCTCCTGCCGGTAAGATTGCTTGGACATATCCTTGATTACTTCCACAAGAGCGTCACGGCTAATAAAGGGATTGTCGTGTGATGTGAAGTGGCATGCCTGCCATCGACCAGTGGTATCAGCTTGAGCCATCTTAAACATCTTGGCAGCATGCCGGGGGTCTCTTGCCTTACTTACGCCAGCACTCCTCAGAGAAGGGGGAGTATAGATAAACACCGCATCTCCGTTATTGTCTAAGAGCATAGGAGCACCAACTATCTCCCAAGCATCCTCATTAGTGAGTTGGTATTCGTCAAATATAAGAAGGCTGGCATAATCTCCACGTAATGAGTCCGCATTCCACGCCGTCTTGGCTTTTATACGTTGCTCCGTCCCAACTCGCTCAATAAACCGCTCCGAGTTATTCTGCTGGAATATACCAGTCTCAACTAGCGGAGCTAATGCCTTCGTGATTTCAAACCAAAACTTCTCAGTCTGCTCGCTAGTGGGAGCAGTATATAGCACTCGCCGTTTCTGTAAGAACGCCTCAACTGCCTTCATAGCAGCCCCAACAGTCTTACCACCACGCCGTCCAGCCCGAACAATAATCCGCTTTACCGCGCTTTTAACAAACTCTACCTGATGAGGATGCCTTTCCGATAGGGGTAGCTCTATCTGTATCTTTGTCTTTTCGGCTGTTACCATCTTTTACCCTTCAGTGTTCCTCTCCCTGTATACAACCTCAATAACAATATCACCAAGTATAGCGTGCTTGTCTATTACTGTGCCATCTACTCTGTCCCATAATTGCTTTACCATCTTAGCTTCGCCCCTGGCAGCCCCAGCTAGAATAGCCCTCGAAATCTGCTCACGCCACAGCTTGTCTTTAGGTCTAGCAGTAGGGGAAATAAACTCAGCCTCTTCGTTAAGTTTGTGTTTAATGTCTGCAGTAAGGCTATATCCTTCAGGGTTAGTAAGTTCGCCATTCTTTCTTTTCTCAGCCAGTTTAGCTCTGCCTATAGCGAGGTTAGCTTTGGAGTTAGGGCTACTACCTTTGCCTTTGCCGTTAGTTCTCAAAGGCTTTTTCAGAGAAGTCATACCTTAATGATAAAATAGAATACTCCTCTTGTCAAGAAATGTGGATGTCTAAGCATAAATACCTAGATAAAGGTAGGTAATTTGGCGGATGTTTTGCAATCTAGTATAGTATATTATGAGAGTAAATAATAAAGGAGAAGGAATAATGAAACTAATTAAGCAGAAGCCTTGTGGTTGTAAAGCTTACTCTTCCTTTGGTTTACCAGTTGAGATACTGTGCAAGAGGCATCTCAACAAAGTGGTTGAGGAAGCGGAGGAGACCGAAAGGAAACGGGCGAGAGTAAAGGAGGGAAGGTAAATGACAACTAAAAGGGAACTTATACTAGAGGTTTATGAAAAGGCACTCGAAGAAGAAAGCCAGAGACATAATGAGGTGCTGAAGAAAGCCCGGGAAGAATGTCTTAAAGCTCTAAGAGAAGAGAGACAAGGAGTTAAATGAAGAATACAATACTGGGTGACTACGTGACACTCAAACAACTTATAGCTTGGCGGTATCTGGATAGCTGCTACTGCCCATTACACCTTATGCTATCCCGGTCAGCACCTATGCCACACGCAATGATAAGTAAGAATTAAAGGAGAGAAAGAAATGACAAAATTATACTACGACAACAGCAAAGACCTCTACGAAGGGTTGATTATTGAGATAGAAGATGGGATACAAAGCCAGGTAGGGGAAATATACCCTGCCTTTAGAGATAAATACGGTCTTCTGTTTGCAGCATCTCCAGATATGTATAAGGCTTTGAAGGTCTGCCTTGCAACTAACAGATGCCACAATGATGAAGAGGCAAGAGTATTTGATATAGTGAGAGAAACTCTACTGAAAGCGGAAGGTAAATAATGTTAAAGTGCCCAAGATGTCACGGGCAAGCCTGGATGGAACTGCTTTACAACGAACAGCGTAACGAGTATTACAAGCAAAAGTTCTGCAGGTGTGGATACCGCGGGCCCCGAAAATTCATGGGAATAACACGGGAAAGAATAACAGACCTATTACGATAATGCTCTCTTAATAGTACTCCTACTTACTCCGAAAGTAGCCATTAGTTCCTAAGTAGTCTTGCCTTCCTGTGCCTGTTTCTTTATCTCCCCACGTCTCTTAGCATAATAAGGCTGAACTTTAATCCCACTCTTAAACTCCTCAAACTCTACTGACCTTCCAAGCCGTCTCCATTTAATAGTACACCATGAGCATATCATACGCCCCCGGTACTTTGATAAAAACTCATTGTAGATTGATCCATGCTCGATAATTCCGCAACTTTCACACTGCTTCTTTGCTTCAGCTTTAGGATAGTTGTGGAACCCTCCAGTACCTCTGTTATTTATCCTGCCATCTAACATTCTAACCTCATAACATACTGGTTATCTTTTCGTAGCTTAATTATCTTATAGAGTTTGAAATTTAATTTTTGCATCTGACTTTCCCAATACTTATAAGCCGTGCAGGGCATACAGCCTATCCTTTCGGCACCTTTAGCGTAGATAGGATTATTGGGCAAGCCCATATTAGTAATATAGCCCTTCACTTCCTCTGGAGTCCACCACATGATAGGGTGTATCCTTTGAGTTTTACTTTTCTTTGAGTAAAAACACCACCCATAGTCACGGGCATTAAACATCCTCATCCTGTTCTCAACTGCCGTGATGCCAGTTATCTCAGCTTCAATACTGAGTTGTTTAACTACTTGGCGCATTGGCTTCTCTTTAACCCAATAACAACAATCGTTATGTTTTTTTCTCTTGCCTGTATCGTAGCCACCCTGTTTCATAATATCCCAATATGTCTTTTCAGGATGAGTAACAACCAAGTTCAAATCCCACTTCTCGGCAATCTCAGCCACGTATGATACTGTTTCAGGATATTCTACGCCTGTATTGTTAAACACTACTAGAATATCTGGTTGAAGTTGCCAAGCCATATGAAGGACAACTAGGCTGTCTTTACCGCCTGAGAAAGCCACCGCTACCTTACCCTTGTATTTCATCAGGTTGGTAGCAATCAGGCCTTGTGTCTCAAGATACTTTTCAGAGAACGGACGATTTACTTTCTCAGCAACTTCTTTAATCAAGTTCATTCTAACCTCGTACAATTATGTAGACTCCGAGATAACTACTTTCACCTTAATAACTTTTGGCTTCCAACCATCACCTTCCCAAGTAAACATTCTGTTACGATGTTCTCTTGCTATTTGCCGTGTCCTGAATAGAGCAGTTAGGCATCCTTCTGCAGATGCTGGTATAGGATAACTAAAGAAATATCTACCCAGTAAGCCATGACCTTCGGGCGATTGTGTGTCTATCGCCCAAGCTGTAAATTCTTCCATCATTCCCT
>Ga0180007_10001205_pt1 | contig 36888 bp, 33 predicted proteins | sample MM_PC_MetaG_FD_121122 | JGI IMG/M metagenome (GOLD analysis project Ga0180007, IMG submission 121122) | Groundwater microbial communities from the Aspo Hard Rock Laboratory (HRL) deep subsurface site, Sweden - MM_PC_MetaG | ecosystem: Environmental > Aquatic > Deep subsurface > Groundwater... | reverse complement strand
GCCAGATTCGCGGCAAAGGAAGCGGTATTCAAGGCATTGCAAAAAGATGGAAAGACAAAGATAGATTACCTTGATATTGAGATAGACAACAGAAAAGACGGACAGCCAGAGGTCCACATAAACAAACAATATTTTTATAACCTGGACATGCAGATTAGTTTATCGCATACAACAGAAACTGCGATTGCGTTTGTTTTGATATGTTGCGCAAAGAACTCGACGGAGGAGAATAAATGAAAAAAATCAATATTCTGGAAGTGACTTTAAGGGATGGGAGTTATGCAATAAATTTCTCATTTACTGCAGCTGATACTGCAAACATATGCAAAAAACTAGAGGAAATTGGTTTTGAATATATAGAAATAGGGCATGGTATAGGACTGAATGCAAGTAATTTTGACAAATACGGACGGGCAGTGGCTACAGATGAAGAGTATATGATAGCTGCCGAGGGTGCACTGAAAAAAGCAAAATATGGAATGTTTTGCATACCAGGAATAGCAAAACTCGAGGATCTTGATGTGGCTGCAAAGCATAACATGGGGTTTGTGAGGATTGGAACCAATGTCACGCAAATTGAAGAATCGGAAAGTTTCATAAAAAAGGCAAAGGACAATGGTTTTTTTGTTGGTGCGAATTTTATGAAATCTTATGCCCTGCCACCGGAAAAATTTGCTGAAAAGGTGAAGTTGTCAGAGAAATATGGTGCAGACATGGTTTACCTGGTGGATTCTTCGGGCGGGATGTTTTCCAATGATATCAGAAGATATTATGAAGCGATAAGAAAGGTGTCAGACATACCATTGGGTTTCCATGGCCATGACAATCTTGGCCTTGCACTGTCAAACAGCCTTGAGGCAATAGAACTTGGATTTGAATTTATCGATTCGTCAATGCAGGGTCTTGGAAGGAGTTCCGGGAATACTGCAACCGAACTTTTGGTGGCTGCATTAATAAAAAAGAAGCAGAATGTAGGTATAGATTTCCTAAAGCTGCTTAATGCAGGCCATGAATACATAACCCCGCTACTCAAGACAAGGGGACGGGCACCACTTGATATTATTTCTGGATACGCCGACTTCCATTCCAGCTATATGCACAAGATACACAAATATTCATCGGCTTATAATATCGATCCGGCTCTGCTCATAATAGAATTGTGTAAGATAGACAAGGTAAACGCAGACGATAAACTGCTTGAAGAGATAGCAAAGAGGATAAAGAAGGAGGAAAGCATCTGCCTTACAAAATATGGGTTTGACAGGTATTTTGGTGGGGAACAGGATGACAAGCGATAGAACCGCTAGACATATTGTAGAGATATTCAACAAAAACTGGAACCTGCCTTTTATCGTGGATGTGGCTTCTGGAACAACACTCAGCTATGCAAATTTCTTTGGCAATGTTTTGGAAGTCAAAAAGAAAATCGAAACAGCCGGAATAAAGAAGCATGAAACAGTTTGCCTGATAATGCATAATTCGCTGGAACTGCTGATTTTGTATTTCTCACTTTTGATAATGGATGTTACAGTGGTTCCAATAGATCCGAACAAAGGCATGAATCAGATAAACGAGATACTTTCTTATGTAAAAAATGCAAGGATAATGAGTAATGTAGATGGAATCGAAATACCCGACACCATCGAAGCTTCAAAACTTTTTGATATGAACGCTAAGTATTCCGCAGATAAAAAAGAATTGGATATTTTTGAAAAGGCAGATTATTCAAGAAACTATCTTACCGCATTCACTTCAGGATCAACAGGAGAACCAAAAGGCGTAAAGCACAGCTTCAACAACCTATTCATGACAGCCATCGCATTTGGAACGCGATTTGAATTTGGCAAAGACAACACATTCTACCATGCCCTCCCCATGACATACATGGCCGGAATCCTCAACTCGATTTTCCTGCCATTTCTTTTTGAGAGTAGGATAGTGATAGGAGAGAGATTCGCGATAAACAATGTGACAAGATTCTGGAAAATGCCTGCCAAATACGACGTAAACGTGTTTTGGTTTACACCGACAATGCTCAGCCTTTTGCTGAAATTGGACCGCGGTACCGAAGGTATAAATTATGCATCCGGGAAAAAAATAATCGGATGTGTCGGCACAGCACCACTGAACGCAAAGATCGGAAAAGAATTCACGGAAAGATACGGGATCCCTGTTTATGAAAGTTATGGGCTTTCTGAAACTCTGTTCACAACAACTAATTTTCCTGAAGATGATCATGATGGCCCGGGCGTTGGAAAGGGTCTGAATGGCGTTGAACTTGAGATAGCGAATGATGGCGAGGTGCTGATAGGCGCTCCATGGATGTTCATGGGCTACCTTAATGTGGAAACTGCAACGTATTTCATGGGAGATAAGTATTGTTCCGGAGACCTGGGTAAATTTGATAAGGATGGCAGACTTGTGATAACCGGGAGGAAAAAGGACCTCATAATAAAAGGCGGTATGAACATCAGCCCAAAAAAAGTAGAGGATTATTTGTCAGAACAGGCGTTTTTTGACGATGCAGTCGTGATCGGGATAGAAGACATATACATGGGCGAGAAAACAGTTTGCTTTTTCGTCACTGGCAAAAAAGGCAATTCACAGGAACACCTAAAACAGGTCAATGCTGACATAATTGAACTGCTGGGAAGGGATTACCGTGTGGATGAATTTTTCGAATTGACCGAAATACCAAAAAACATAAACGGGAAGACAGACAAGATCAGGATACGTGAGATGTATAATGCGAATAGGGGCAAAAAATAGGCACAGCCCAGATTACTTGATTCTCATCAGCCCTGCTTTGCACAACGCATCGGCAGCCGATTTCACTACATCGAATTTAAGGCTCGAGCGTATCGAAATATCAAGAAGCGAGTGACTGCCATCTGAAAAATTAAGTGCCCAGAAAAGCGCTTTGTGGAATTCCTCATGATTTTTCTGGCTTCCCATTACATCATAGAGGCCCCGCTTTCCAAGCTGTGGTTCGCATTTTGGATTCAGGTTAATGTAAGTCCGATCATTTTCAAGAATATTGATGATCATGAGATACTGTTCAAAAGAACCCCCAAGGCCTTTTGCAGTGACGAAATCCAAGTCATCCTTGGAAGTGTGATACTCGGAAAAATCAGGATAGGTGGTTCGCATCATGGAACCCACAGGAAGGTTGAACCCAGGGGAGCAGTATTGCCTTTCATCACTACCAACAAAAGGATCGAACTCAAGGATACGGTGTTTGTCACCGGAATCAGTAAGGACTTTTTGCGCGGCAAGATCGATCATATTGTTACCTGCCCTGCTTTTCTTATAGGTAAATCCACCTGAATCGCCAACACATGTCAAAATAAGACCGTGTTTTATCCTGTGAACATTTTTTTCATTTAAACTGAGCCATGTTATTGCACCGATAGTTTCAGGAATGAAAAGGAATCTGTAGGTATAGTGAAGCTTGTTTTTGTGCTTGGTCAGCAGTTTGGCTAGCCATGTTGCAAGTACAACGCCACTAATGCTGTCATTGCACATGGATGGGTGGCAGACATAGCACGATATCAATACTTCATCGTCTGTTTTGCCTTTGATGACATACTCGCCGAATGTAAGGCTGCCATCAGTGAGTGAAGAATCGATATGCACCTCATATTCGCCATCTTCCAGCCTATCAAACTGATTATGAGTCAGGCAAAATCCCCATTTCTCCCGATAGTATGAGGTAAGATAAGGAATACTGTCAGGATAATCTGGTAGTGTGAAGAGATGTTTTTTGAGTTCGCTAAGTTTGAACTTTTTATGAACAGGAATACTGTAGCCAAGAACATGGAGGTTCGAGTTTTTGAAATCCACGATCTTTTTTCCTTTCGGGTCTTTTATGTATGCGTCGCTGATATTCCATTCCTTTGGAATCGTCCAGTCAAAAACAGCGGTGCCTGTCGGGATTTCTTTTGTTTCCAGTGGCACGGTTTTGCTTAATATTTTCAGTGTTTCCCTTACGCCGTTGCCTGTTATGCTGCGGCAAATGGGATACAGTTGTTCCATTAGTGAGTACATACCCTTTCCTGATTCTTTAACAAAATCATCGCTGAAATCAAACATAAAACCATCACGTCATTTATAGATACAGACCCTTGCAGGCGCACCATCACCGCCCCTCACTTTCAATGGCATGGCAATAAGATTCCAGTTATCAAGCTCTTTCACACTGTCAAGATTTGCAATGTACTCGACCAGTATAATGCCATGCCCAAGCAATAGCTTGTGAACAGGGGAATCATCCGCACTTGCATCACACTTGCGCCTGCTGTCATCAGGAGACGGAGTATCCATTCCTACAAGTTCCACACCTTTGGAAATCAGATAATGTGCAGCATCTTCCGTAAAAAAAGGATAATTGCGATAAAAAGATGGAGTGTTCCAGTATTTCCCCCACCCGAACCTGAATAACACTTTTTTGGAAAGCCCCAGTTTTTCCAGTGTTTCTTTGGTAACAGGCTCGTTTTCCTTGAGATGGGTAAGATCAAAAATGGAAACAGAACCGACTAACTTGTTTAGGGGAATCTTTTCAATCGTATTGCCACCACAGATAAAATGGGCAGGTGCATCGATATGGGTTCCGGCATGCGAACCAAGAATCAATTTTCTTGTTTCCCTGCCTTCCACTTTGATTCTTCCCAACTGCTGGACTGACACCTGAGAGTGCCAGGGTGCATTAAATGTAATCATTCCTTCTTCAATATCATGAGTCAGATCAATAATCGTATTCATTGAATCAGCCTCGAGAGTTAACTTCGAGAATTATATATTATCTATTAGCAATTGATTAAAAGAGATATGAAAGATGGAGATGCACAGCTACAACCAAGCTCTTAGTAGATGTGCGCATCGTTATCAGAAATTCCATAGGAAATGATCTGACAGGTGAACGCTATTACCGGTTCTGGCAAAATTTTGGCTTTTCTCATGGCCCCTTTCATGACATCCAGGTCTTCATGTTTAAACGATTTCAAAAGCAGTGAGGTAATGCCAAAAACAAGAACACATACAAAAAAGAAAATTGCCAGTATCGCGAGTTTTATTACCTTGCCGAGATAAAGCATAGCCCACTCATCACCCAGATCAGGCATAAATGAGATTATGGATATTAGATATGATTTTGCAGCGTACAATATTATACACGAAATGGCACCGGCAAGAATAAGCTTTAGCATACCTATTGAAAGTCGGAAGTCAAAGAATTTTCTGGCATAATAGAATATCAGAATAGTGCATGTGGTAAATGATAATAACGAGGCAAGCGCAGCACCATCAATACCAAAAGATGGAATCAGCAGGAAATTCAGTATGATGTTCATGGTTAGCACAAAGGCAGCGACCATAAGCTCTATTTTTACCAATCTCATACTTGCAAGCACCAGACTTGGAGCATCTGAAAGAGAACGGATCAAGAGACCCATCGTAAATAGTGCCATGGCCGTACCGCCAATACCATATTCATTGCCATAAAAAAGTGTGAGCAGGTCGTATGAAAACACTGTAAATACTATTGTGAAAGGAATGGTAACAAAAAGCAGCCACCGCATAGATGTTCCGCAGATTGCACGCACCTCATCCATTTTCTTTTGCCCGAAAAGCTGGGAAACGATTGGAAAAAAGATTGAGCTGATGGCAGATGGAAAGAGCAAAATGAGTACCGAGAGACTTGTGGCGATTGTATAGATTGCAACATCAGAAGACGTCATAAAATAACCAAGCATTGCCTTGTCCGCAGAACCTATAATTGTCCAAAGCGAAGAGGTTGCAGTAAGCATCAGACCAAATGGTATGACTTCTGCCAGCAGGGAAGTATAGCTTATATCTGCACCTGCCGGCTCTTTTGAAAGCTGAGTCAATGCACCGCGCATAAAGAAGAATGATACGATGACAGAAACCAGATATGACAAAAGGAATGATACTGTGATGGTGAAAAGATTTGTACCCAACATCACTGAAAGAATTATCAGAAGAACCAGTTTTGACAGGTTCTGGACATTGAAAATGATAGCCTGATTTCGCATAAGTTTCATGCTGCGAAGAACAGTAGCAGACAGATTGAATATCGTACACAGGAAAACATAGCCTGAAAGGATTTCGATTACATTTTTGAGATCAGGAGTGGAATAGAAATCAGATATTGTACCTGCAAGAAAATAAATCGCGATAGAAACGATAAGTGAGATCAGGCTGGTTGCCCCGAACCCCACTTTCAATAGTTTCTGTATCTTCTTTCCTTCACCACGCGCCCGGAAAAATGGAATGAATCGTGAAAATGATGAGGAGATTATTTCGACAAAAAGATTTGCAAAAGTAAGGAGACTTAGTGCGAGATAGAAGACACCGATATCGTCCTGGGATGCAACCGCAGTAAGGAATATGAGATAAAAGAATGACACCAGCTTAACGAAAACATTGCCGGCAAGACTCCACATGGTGCCTTTTGCAACTTCCTTTGTGGAGATGGATAATGCCATAAACTCACTCATCACTTATAGGTAATATATTTATAGAATTTACCTTAGTTCGCGCGACCTGACGTTTATGCCGGCTTCGGCAAGATAGGTTCGCGCCTTGATTATGCTCTGGTCAGTGAAATGGAATATACTGCCTGCTGATACCGCTGATGCGTGGCCTTTCTTTATTCCATCCACAAAATCCTGCAAAGACCCGACGCCGCCGGATGCAATGACAGGAACTTCGACCGCATCTGCAACTGCCTTGAGCAGATCGAGATCATAACCGGTTCTGGTACCCTCCTGATCAATTGAAGTCAGAAGAATTTCCCCTGCACCCTGCTCGACGACCTGCTTTGCCCATTGAACAGGATCAAGGCCGGTTGGTTTGGTTCCGCAATGACTGAAGACTTCATATTCTGAATCTGAGCCGATCACGGAATGCTGGCCAGCACCTGATTTTTTCACATCTATCGAAACTACAATGCACTGGTTACCGAATATCTCCGCTGCCTTGTTAATGAATTTCGGATTTTCAATGGCTGCGGTGTTTATTGAAATCTTATCAGCACCTGCAAGAAGAAGTTTTCTTATGTCATCCGTATCCTTTATTCCGCCACCGACACATAACGGCATGAAACATTCCTCTGCAGTGCGCGAAACAATATCGAAAAGGGTTTTCCTGTTTTCCTTTGATGCAAGTATATCGATAAAGAGAAGCTCATCCGCACCCTGAGCATCGTAAATCCTTGCAGCGGTTACTGGATTGCCGGTGTCACGGAAACTTGTGAATCTTATCCCTTTCACGCAGCGGCCTTCTTTTAGCAACAAAGACGGGATTATTCTTATCTTGAGCATGTATGATTCACCTAAACTCGACAAATGACTCCACTAAATTTTCAGATTAATATAGTTTTCAAGCACTTTCAAACCAGCATCCTGGCTTTTTTCAGGATGGAACTGAGTTCCGAAAATATTATCCCTGTGAACTGCGGCGGTAAAATCGTATCCGTAGTTGCAGATTGCAGCGACATCTGATTTGTCCTGGCATATCATATGATAGCTGTGTACAAAATAAAACGATACGCCGTCTTTCAGCCCGTTGAAGATCGAATTCAGATTCTGCTCGCCGTCGGTGAATTTTACGTCGTTCCAGCCGACATGAGGCACTTTGAGAACTTGATTTGCATTGCCGCCATGATGACCGGAAAAATCGAATTTTCTGACGCTTGCATCGATCCAGCCAAGCCCAGTGTGATGTCCGCGCTCGAAACCTTCCTTTGCAAGAAGCTGCATGCCAAGGCAGATGCCAATCAAAGGTTTTTTGTTGGTCAGGACTTCTGTCCCAAGAAAATCCACCAGGCCAAGGGAATGTAGATTTTTCATCCCGTCGCCAAAAGCACCAACACCAGGAAGCACAAGTTTTTCTGCTGTTGACAATTCGGAGAGATCAGCCGTGACTGTGACATCTGCGCCAAGCAGTTCGAGCGCCTTTGCAACAGACCTCAGGTTCCCCATTCCGTAATCTATTATACCAATCATTTTGATCTTGCCATTTGACTCCGTTGATACCATTAATCGCTTTTCAATTATTTTATTTTGTTCGATCCCATTGATCCATGTCAGGAAGCGGTTCACCCTTTTTTATGTTCTTGACATCAGGAACATTTGGAGCGACCACATGGCTTAGAGCGATTTCCATGAATTCTTCTTCAGTGATATCAAGGTAATCAAGGAACACATCAAGGCTTGCTGGTCTTTTACCATCGTATTTTTTTATAAATTCTTTTGCTTTTTCTTTTGTAATGCGGTCATTGCGCAGGTCAAGGCTCATCAGGTGTGTGGTTCTTCCAAACCCTCGCTTGAGATATTTCAGATAATCGCGAACACCGGTAAACATGCATTCGATCTTTTCATAATAAAACTCATCAGGCGGGATGCCCTCAGTTATGTCACCTTCCCATCCGAGTTCTTTTTGTATCAGCTTGGAATTTTCTTTAGGATCCCAGGGAATATATGAACCAAGGAAAAGAGGCATGCATCCGAGTGTCTTTAGGTCTTTGTAAGGCGGAAAAGACAAAAACTGAAGATCGCGCAATGTCACCCCTTCAACCATGCCTACCATGTCCTCGGCAGTAATGCCAAGATTAACAAAAGTGTTGAAGTGTTTTTCATCCGCTTTTTCTATTTCTTCATAGCTGTAATAACTCGTATATTCCGCGCTTGGCTCGCCCCAGAACAATAACGGAACCTGGAACTTGATTGCCATGTGCATAGGAAATGCAGTGATACCAGTATGGCAATGCCAGCAAAAATCACCTTTTCGCTTTAAGGATTCGAACATGACTTTTTTCACTACTTTCCAATTGGGGGTATATTTGATGAAATCTACCCCGAGTTTCTTGAGTGTCTTTTTTACGTTCGCAAGGGTTTTTGGTCTGTAAAATCCGTGATCGAATGAAACTACCAATGGTTTGACATCATAATCCTTGACAAGTTTGTACACGGTAAATGTGCTGTCCTTTCCCCCGCTGAATGGAATGATGCAATCATAAGCATATTTGCCACGGTAGTTGTCCAGGATTTTTCTTAGCTCCTTTTCCCTTGCCACCCAGTCGATCTTTTCTTTCTTGTATTCAACCTGTCTGCAGACATTGCAAACACCTTCCTTATCATAGGCAAGTGTCTCCTGTGTCTCTGGTATCAGGCACTTTGAACAACATTTCAATTTGCATTTTGAAGAACAATATAGGTCATCATCTACCATAAGGACACCAAAAATTGATGGTAATGTAATGAGAATGACGCCAACAGAATTTAAACTTACGGTTTCATAACAGGATTTCGTATGAGAGCTTTATTTGGCCTCTTTCTTGCCTTTTGAAGTATAGATAACACGTGATGTCATTGCATCTTCGAGGTATTTTTGAGGGGTGTAGAACCTGTCACCCACGCGAACCTTTTCCATCATATCATTTGAATGTTCATCAGTTATGGATTTTATTACGAGCGACCCTTCAGTTGTTGCAACAAATAACGCACCGTCGTATTTGCGGTATACCAAACCAGTTTGGAATGGGTGGAAACAACCTTCGCTGTTGTCACTGTGTACATCTTTTATGCGTACCATCTGATCATTCATGAACGTGAATGCACCTTTATATGGATCATCAAATGCGCAAATGAATCTTTCCAGATATTCGAGTTTCCAGTCCCAGTTTATCGCACCGTGGATGTCTGTTGACAATCTTGGCCAGTATATGCTTTGGGATTCCAGCTGATCAACGGTTGCAAAGTCGGAATTGTTTTTTATCTCGTTTATGAATTCATCGAAAAGTTCATGATATCTGGCATTCAAAAAATCCTGATACTCGGAAGATTTTCGGCAGGTTTCAGGATAAACGAATTCCCTGAATTTTACGATCTTTCCGGTATCAATGCCCGGATCTATCTGGTGTATGAGTGCAGAGCCAAGACGGTTGTTGCGCATGATCTGCCAGGAAAATCCTCCGCCACCACGATCCTGCGGAAGGCGCCTGCCATGCAGATTGAGAATTCTTCCTTTGAACAGGTCAAGGAATTTTTCCTTGAAGATCCATGCCGCTCCAAGCGATATCCCAAGAACCCCGTCTTCGATAAGTGAAATGACTTTTTTGTCTGTGTTCACATCCTCACTGACATGAAATGTAAGCTTGTTTGCAGAAAGCAGATCACCAAAACGCATGGTTTTGCCTTGTTGTAATGGAGAATCCATTGCAACAATCTGGAACGAATCGTCGTTCCAGGCTTGATAGGCGATTGGTTCTTCCACATGCCTTTGACTGGTAACGATATCGAATTCCATCCCTTTTTGCTTGAGCTTTAGTGCAAGTTCGAACAAGAGCTGGCCCCCGCCAAAGAAAAGAATTTTTTTTATGTTTCCGAATTTCATATCATCATGACCCCATGCATGGTTTTTTTATTTTATTTTGTTTTGCTTTTGGATGTGGCATACTAGCTCGTAAGGCGCTTGAAACCTGAATGTGCTACCGGACCTTTGAGCATATCCTTCACATTGTCCTTGTCAATCGCCTTTTTGAGTTTTCTGAAAACAGAATCAACGGTTTCCAGATATCTGTTGACATCATCCTCCTTATGAGCATATGAAACATAGACTGCTTTCGAAGCAAGATAACGGCGTTCAAGCAGGTCCTGCGTAAATAATGTTGATATTGCCTGCGAATCGTCACCATAATCAAGACTGAATGCAATAAGCGGGGAAAAATCAAACATCACGCCAAGCTTGAGGTCATGTTCCTTGCCAAGCTGTTCCCAGCCTTTCCCGATTTTCGTTCCTATGGATTTTAGATGATCAGGAACATTTTGTTGCTCCATTTTTTGTATTGTTGCAAGTGATGCGGCAGGGCCAATGCGCTCTGTCCAGTAGGTACTACTGATGAATGAATCCTGTGCAGAATCCATAACTTCAGCTGTGCCAACTATCGCCGCCATTGGGTATCCGTTGCTCATTGCCTTTCCATAAACCACGATATCAGGATTGACACCCAGAATGGAATGGACACCACCGACATTCATCCTCCAGCCAGAGGTGATCTCATCGAATATAAGCACTGCACCGTATTTGTCTGCGAGTTCCCTTACTTTTTTCAGGAAATCTTTCTCAGGATAATGGTGCCTCATTGGCTCAACCATTATTACGCCGACATCAGGATTCTTTTCCATGATTTGTTCAAGCTGATCTGCACGGTTGTATTCAAAAGGTATCGAAACACCTGTAAGCGACCTTGGAACGCCAAGTGGATGAAGACCTGGAAGAAGATGCCCATCAAGATTTTTGTCGCCGGCAAGATTTGCAGACAGATACCAGTCATGCCATCCGTGGTAGCCGCAAAACGCGATTTTATCCTTTTTGACACTTGCCCTTGCGATCCTTACTGCAACGCTCGTGGCTTCGCCGCCAGTACGGGCATAACGAACCATCTGAGCCCATGGAGTGAGCTTAAGCAGTTTTTCCGCAAGCTCGACTTCTTCTGGGCAATTCAACGTTGTCATGGATGCGCTCTTCACTGCATTGATCACGGCCTTGTTAACATCCGGATCTGCATAACCAAGGATACATGTACCGATCCCCATGTTTGACATGTCCCGATATCTTGCCCCATCGAGATCCCAGACATTGATGCCTTTTGCCTTTGAATAATATGACGGCCATTGCTCAGGAAGATACATCTCAGAGCGTTTTGACAACAGCTGGCTACCTCCAGGAAGAATCTGTTTTGCACGTTTCCATAGATCTTGACCTTTGTTGACCATTTTATCACCTTTTAATGATTTAGAATAACCTTCATTGCGCTCGATATGCGCATTATGTTTATCCAATTCCGGATGTTTTCTGATTATGTTTAGCACGTCGGCCATATTAAAATTATGGCTCGCTGCCTTGTCACCAAGAAGGGAGTATATTTTCTTTATCAACTCCAAATCTTCCGGCTCATCAACAGTCCACCTCAACTTTGACAGATCGGCACCAGGGTCATCGTGATCATAGTGATTAACGCAGTTTGCAATCCTGAATCTTTGGGAATTTTTGTTTATGAACGGGGTAACGTGCTCCCGTTCAGACTGGAGTTTTGCTTCGCTCCATGCGGTTTCCAGTGCTTTGAAAGAGAATACTTCAGTATCAAGGCCATCAGGATAGGTTGGAGGAAGAACGTTTGATACATAATCATAAGCGTATTTGCCATTGGTTTTGCCATCTTCCCAGCTCCCTTCGAGGAATTTTGTTACTACTTTGTCAACCACTTCTGGATCGAGCAATGGGCAGTCGCCAGTAACACGAACAACAATGTCTGCATTGAATTTCTTTGCAGTATGATAGTATCTATCAAGGACATCTTCTATACTACCGCGAAAATAATCCACCCCCATGCTTTTGGCAAGATCAACGATAGCTGAATCAGACTCTGCAATAGTAGTTGCAACAACTATCCTATCGACTTTTTTTGCCCTTTTGAGCTGCTGAACAACGTGCCATATCAATGGCTTGTCGTTAATCAGTGCCATGGATTTGCCAGGCAACCTGCTTGAACCCATCCTTGCCTGTAAAATCGCGACTATCATAATATCATCTTATCATTCAGAATTTTTGTGCAAACCAATGTATTTTGATTTTTCAGACGATTCTTTTGCCTTCAGCGCGAGCATTAAGGAACGTTTGCCTTCGGCCCCATCAACCAGCGGATTCTTCTTGTTCTTTATGCAGTCGATGAAATTGTTCAGCTCTGAGACATACATGTTGTTTGGATCCTCGGCTGATTCGAATACCATTTCCCTGTTCATGGCATCAACCGCATTTGCACTGCCCGCACCTACAGATACACCAACAGAGAAAAGCGATATTTTGCCAGATATGGCATCCAATTTTATGGTGCCGTTTTCACCGATTATTTCGCAATGCCGCGTACGATCGCGCCTGACAAAATCCAGGTGGATGTTTATTATGGCACCGCGTTCTGATTTCAGCAGGACTTCTGCCACATCTTCTGTTTCTACTTCCAGACTGCTGACCTTGTCTGCGATGCAACATATCTCTTTCATCTCCCCAAACAACCAGCGGGCATAATCGAATTCGTGCGATGCGTCGAGAATTATTCCACCACCGAGTTTTTTTGATGCGGTATAGCTTTTCCTGTAATCCTGCCAGGGCCTCCATTCAGGAAGATATTGCCCAATCAAAATCCGGGCATAGAGGACTTTGCCTATGGAATTTGAGTCAAGAAGGGCCTTGACCTTCATAAGTGCTTTGTTGAATCTCAGGTTATACCCAACCGCAAGGCAAAGTTCTTTTGACTTGGCGAGTTTGATCAGGTCATCAACACCATCCAAAGTATGGGACAATGGCTTTTCAACAAAAACATGTGCGCCTGCTTTTAGTGCGGTAATGGCAAGTGGAACGTGGGTACTTGGCGGAGTGCAGACAAGAACCGCATCTGGTTTCCCTGGCGTTCCCGACTTTCCTGGCGTTCCTGACTCCCCACCCCCATTGAGACCTGCTTCGGCATTTTCAACAGTAGATATATGCAGATTATCATCCACCCATTTTCTGTATTCTGTGTTTAAGTCGGCACCGATAACTTCATGGCCAAGATCAAGAAGGTTTTTCATATGCCTTCTACCTATTGAACCGCAGCCTATGACAAGAAATTTCATAAACTAAGTTAAAGCTCGAACACTAAATAAATGAATCGCATCAGAGAGAAAATTGCAAGCATGTCTTATACAAACTATTTAAATGACCTTAGAACAAAAAGAGGATTATAACTTTTGATGTGTGTTATCAATGGACAGCAACAATTTTGAAGGTAAGACAATACTGGTTACCGGTGGAACTGGTTCTTTTGGAAACAAATTTGCAAGAGTATTGCTTGATAAGTATAACCCCAAATCAGTACGTATCTATTCCAGAGGCGAATTGAAACAGGTTGAGATGGAACGCAAACTATCTGATGACAGGCTTAGGTTTTTTATAGGAGATGTCAGAGACAGGACAAGATTATACCGTGCCATGAATGGTGTGGATATACTTATCCATGCGGCTGCGCTCAAGCATGTTCCGGTATGCGAATACAATCCTATAGAGGCGGTCAAGACAAATGTTGAAGGCGCACTCAATATAATTGATGCTGCAATAGACAATGGAGTGGAAAGAGTCGTTGCACTCAGCACAGATAAGGCAGTCCAGCCAGTAAATCTTTATGGCGCGACAAAAATGGTATCTGAAAAATTATTCATACAGGCAAATACTTACGCCGGCACAAGAAACACCAAATTCAGCGTAGTAAGATATGGAAACGTCATAGGTAGCAGTGGCAGTGTGATACCATTGTTCGCAAAACAGAAAGAAAAGGGCGAGATAACAATAACTGATGAAAGGATGACACGCTTTTGGATAACTCTGGCCAATGGATCGGAACTTGTTATAAATGCAGTTAAAAAATCAAAAGGCGGCGAGATATTTATTCCAAAAATACCGAGCACAAAGATTACTGACCTTGTTGAAGTGATGGCACCGGAAGCAAAAAGAAAAATAATAGGTATACGACCAGGAGAAAAACTGCATGAAATTCTTATAACACCTGAAGAGGCAAGCCACACCATAGATATGGGCGATCATTATGTGATAGCGCCTGAATTCAAATTCTGGGGCACCAATAACGAAGAATGTGGAGGAAAACAGGTTGCGGATGGCTTCTATTATTCGAGCGACAAAAACGACTGGTGGTTAAACAAGGACGAGATAAGAAAACTGCTGGTGGAAGAAGGATGGATGCAAAAATAGGCACACGCATGATAAAAAGAACAAAACATTCCAGAGATGATGGATACCTAGTTGAACTTTTTTCAAAAAAATACGATGATTTCAAAGCAGTGCATAGCTATCTGGTGCGCGTTGCTCCCGGAAAAACAAGAGCAGGACACTTTCATAAGAAAAAAACAGAAGTCATCTTTCCAGTGGGCGGGGAAGTGACAATAATTCTCAAAGAAATGGAAAATGCGCAGAATCAAAATAAAAGTGCAAAGGAAATAATTCTCAGCAGTGAAAAAGAGGAATATTCAGGATTGCTTGTGCCACCTGAACTGTGGCACCTCATAGAAAACAGGACAGATAAGGACGCAAAGATAGTTGTTTTTTCAGATAGTTTTGATCTTGAAGATACATATCAATTAGAGTAGCGAGGCATTGTTATGATCCCTTATGGAAAACAGGAGATAGACCAAAGCGATATAGACGCAGTTATACAGACACTGAAAGGGGACTGGATAACAAGCGGACCAAAGATTGACGAGTTTGAAAAGGCGATTGCAGAGTATGTTGGGGCAAAACATGCTGTTGCGGTCAATTCTGGCACGAGCGCTTTGGATATTGCAGTTGGCGCACTTGAACTTCCAGAAGGAAGCGAGATAATAACAACGCCGTTTACTTTTGTCGCAACTTCTAATTGCATACTATACAACGGATGCAAGCCGATATTTGCGGACATAGACCTGAAAACATACAACATAGATCCAGACGAGATAAGGAAAAAGATAACAAAGAAAACAAAGGCGATAATTTATGTTGACTACGCAGGCCAGCCATGCGATATAGATGAGATAAGGGAGATCGCACAGGAACATGACCTGAAACTGATAGAGGATGCTGCCCATGCCATAGGTGCAGAATACAAAGGAAAAAAAGTCGGCTCACTGGCAGACATGACAGAATTCAGCTTTCATCCGGTTAAACATATAACCACAGGTGAGGGCGGGATTGTAACCTCAAACAATGAAGAGCTCGTAAAAAAAATGCGGATGCTGAGAAACCACGGCATGGACAGGTCATTGCGTGAAAGACTCGGACCAAACGCGAGCTATGCCTATGATATTAAAACGCTTGGAAGGAATTATCGCATAACTGATATACAATGCGCACTTGGATATTCGCAACTGAAAAAGTTGGATGGAATAATCGAAAAAAGAACACGGATAGCCGCTGCATATGCAAAGGCATTTGATGAAATGGATGGGATAACAACGCCATTCGTAAAAAATGACGTAAAGCACGCATGGCATCTTTACACCATACTTCTTGACAAAGGAATGGACCGTGATAAATTTTTCAATGAGATGCGAACCAGGGAAATTGGAGTGAACGTGCATTACATTCCTATATACATGTTTAGTTACTATAAAAAGCTGGAAGGGGCAGCCATGGACAAAAACAACTTCCCAAATACAAATGACGTGTTTTCAAGGATAATAACTTTGCCGCTTTATCCAGGCCTGGAAACAATAGAAATTGAAAAAGTTGTGAACGCAGTTAGGGAATGCACAAATTCAGATAAAGGTTGAACATATGAAACATGTAAAGTGCAATTTGTGTGGAAAAGACGATTGTGAGGCCATATTCAGAAACGAGAAGCACGAGTTAAATCTTGGGGATGAGATATTTTCCAGGGAGGTTGTAAATGTTATATGCAAAAATTGCGGCCTTATATACAACAATCCGCAGATGGAACAGGACGAGCTTGCATATATGTATGCAAAAATGACACGTGAGCTGGAGTTCGACCCCGGCACTGCACCAAAGAAGGAGAAACTAGATCAGAAAAGCCTCGAAGCGAATCAATATGATTTCATAATGAGAAATGTGTCCAATACAGAAAAATTGAGCGTGCTTGACATAGGATGCTCACTCGGAAAGTTCCTGAGATTTTTCAAAGAAAACGGACATGGTGTGATGGGAATAGAACCGTCGAAATATGATTCTAAATATGCAAGAAGTGTATTTGGCCTTGATGTCATTAATTCGATTTTCAAAAAGGAACTGGTCGAAGCAAGAAAGTTCGATATAGTTGCAATGAATTATGTCTTTGAGCATATTGATAATCCAATGAAGATGCTGGCTAACATACGGGATATGCTAACCGATGAGGGATATGTCTATATAGAAGTGCCAAATTCAGAAAATCCTTTCATGGGATTCTGCGATTATTTTTCCATAGGCCATCTTTACAGCTTCACTCCAACTACGATCACATCCATACTAAGAGCAGCCGGATTTGAAGAGATTGCAGTACAGACTGATAATGACAGCCCTGAGGACTCTGAAAAAACATTCCCTTACATAAGAATACTGGCAAAAAAGTCAAACGTAGCCAAAGATATTTTATCTGACTATCAGAAAAGCAAGGCGAAGTTCGAGCTATACAAAAAAACAAGGGATGAACTGATAGAAAAAACAAAAATTAGATTTTCCGAACTTAGAAACGGGTGGCAGCAAAAAGACTCGAAGGTCATGGTCTGGGGTGCAGGCACACACAGCAGTGAAATGATAAAAAACAGGGTACTGAAAGAAACGGACTTGTATGGTTTCATAGACAGCAACCCGCATTTCCAGGGAAAAATGTTTTATGGGAAACAGATTTATGCCCCAGCTGAAATAGAAAAAATTGCACCAGACTGCATAGTGCTCAGCAGCCAATTCTCCGAGAACAGCATATACATGAGTGCAAAAAGATATGAGGAAAATGGCACCGCAATAATTAAAGTTTATGATCAATGAGAAGATAGTATGATTAACAGGATAAAAATAGGCAAACGATATGTTGGCGAAGGCGAACCGGTCCTTATGGTTGCCGAAGTGTCATGCAATCATTTACAGAAAAAGGAGTATGCCATAAGGCTTATAGAGGAAGCGAAAAATGCAGGAGTCGATGCAGTAAAATTCCAGACATACACGCCTGACACAATGACAATAGATGCCAAAAACGAGCATTTTATGATAAAGGGAAGCCTGTGGGATGGAAGAACACTTTACGATTTGTATAGGGAAGCATACACACCATGGGAATGGTTTCCTGAACTTAAGGATAGGACTGAACAGGAAGGCATGATATTCATTTCTTCCCCGTTTGATGATACCGCCGTGGATTTTCTGGAGAAGCTTGGAACGCCTGCTTACAAAGTAGCATCGTTTGAAATCAACCACATACCACTGCTCAAAAAGATTGCCAGAACAAAAAAACCAGTCATTTTCTCGACCGGACTTGCAACGCTTGATGACATACAGCTTGCAATTGAAACCATAAAGAATGAGGGGAACGAACAGATAGGCGTGCTCAAATGCACCAGCGCATACCCAGCCCCAGTTTCAGAAATGAATCTCAGGACCATTGATGAAATACGAAAAAGATTCGGAGTGGTGGTCGGCCTTTCTGATCATAGTATGGGAATTGCGGCACCGGCAACAGCAGTGGCTTTTGGTGCGAGCATAATAGAGAAACATATTATACTTGACAGGAAGATGGGCGGACCTGATGCGGCTTTTTCCCTTGAGCCTACTGAATTCAAACAGCTTGTAGATGCAGTACGTGAAGTGGAACAAGCCTTGGGAAAACTGAGCTTTGAGCTGACTGAAAAGGCAAAAGAACACAGGATTTTCATGCGTTCGATCTTTGTAGTGAAAGACATCAAAAAAGGAGAAATAATCACACCTGAAAACATAAAGGTCATAAGACCAAATAAGGGAATGCACCCAAAATATTATGAAGGGATTCTGGGGAAACCGGCAAAAAAAGACATCAAAAGAGGAACACCATTATCAAAAGAAATGGTGAACGGGGAATGAGAATATGGAATTAATTCTCAGAGATGTCGCAAAATCAGACTTGAAGAATATATATGAATGGAGAAACGATCCCAGAACAAGGAAATGGATGTTTAATGACAAGGAAATAAAATGGGAAGAACATCTGCAATTCTGGAATAAAAGAATCAGTAGTAAGGAGTGCAAGGATTTTATCATTGTCGCGGATAATGAGGATGCCGGACTTTTGAAACTTGATATAAAAAAAGAGATATGCGAAGTCGGAATACATGTTGCCCCAGAAAAAACAGGTGTTGGGATTGGCACAGTCGCGTTAAAAAAAGCCATTGAAGAAATTTCAAAATCCGGCAACGTCAAAAAATTTATTGCCAATGTCAAGAGTGATAATACTGCGTCAAAACAGTTGTTTGAAAAGAACGGATTTAAACTAAAGGCATACTCATACGAATTTGATGTGGATATGACAACGACTGTGCATGATAAACAGGGAAAAGCTAAAGTTTAGATTTCAAAAAAGACATTATTTCTTTGTGGGAATGAAGATAGGAAATGAGTTTTTTCAGGGGCATTTTCTTTATCCATTTATCTTCTATCGAACTTAATCTGACAATAGAGATACGGTTTCCCAGCTTCTTTGCCATAACGGTTGAGGCAAAATCGATTGCTATCATGTCTTTGCCATAAATTTTTTTGAATTCCTTTGCTTTTTTTCCAACTTCAGGAAAAATTTTTCTCAAAACATGGGCTCGGGCAACATAAAAGCCAGGGCAAAACTGGGGGATGTCAAGCCCAAGAAACTGCCGGCTTTCAGCAAGACCGATATGCCTGTTGAATAACTCTGCAAAAAAGCCGTTTCGGCTGTCAAACGGAATAAAACCAACGACCATGTCCGCCCGATCGTCTTTTATTGGTTGAAGCAATTTCAGAAGATCTTCGGGCTGGTGTTCGAGATCAGAATCCATACGAACGAGGATGGTTTTAGCAATGTTATCTCCATCAGCAAGTTCCAGGGCCTTTCTCATGCCGTCAAGAACCGCCATAACTGCGCCTTTGTTTTGTTTCTTGTTGATGAGAATGATTTGGGGGGTATTGGATGTTTTTTTCTTTGAAATTTTTGATATGATGTCCGATGTATTGTCAGAACTGCCGTCATTTACCAGGATGATGGATTTTACGGTGATATTGTCAGGGGATTTTGCAAGACGCACGCTTGTAGCATTCAAACGATCAAGAAGTGGTGTAATGGTGGTTATAGCATTATAAGTTGGAATGTAGATGATCAGCTCGGAATTCGCCATAACTGAAATTGGATAGATAATAGTATAAAATATTCGTTACGTTGTAGAATATAATGATAAACTTCTTCATGATAACTTGAATTGAAATGACTTTTGAACTATATTAATCAAAAAATCAAAGAGATCCAATAGGTGTGCAGAAGATGGATGATGTGAAGACCAGGGTATTGAAGATATTTAGAGAGATTGCCGGTAAATTGGATATTGAAGATAGGGAACTGCTCAAAAAAGAGTATCTGGACGCAGGAATCCTTGATTCATTGCAGGTGATTGAACTTATAACAAAACTGGAAGAAGAATTTGGAATACAGTTTTCGCATGAAGATTTGGAATCTGAATTGTTCAGGACGTGCGAGGGCATTGGCCAGCTGATAGAAAAGCAGATTGGTGAGAAGTCATGATAATACCAAAGGATATAATAATTCAAAACTGCGGAACCGTAACATGCGGCACAGAGGAGAAAATACCGGCATGGTCATTATATAATGTTTTTACACGCGATGTGATAGCAGTAAACAACGACGTGCTCAGGATAATGGAGATGATCTCTGAAGGGCTTGGCACTGAGGAAATAAAAAATAAAATAACCGATGTCAGGCTTTTTGTATGGGACATAAGCGTGTTCTCCAATTATTACGGTCTGCTAAATGACCCCACACGGATTTTGAGAGATACAAAGAATTGGCCGCAACCCAAAAATCCTGATATCGATGAACTGCTTAGGATATTGGAAAAGAAGCACATGATCATACTTGACGAAGGAAAATACAATGGCATGTTCGCACCGAAAAATTCGATTTTGGACAGAGAACACATGGGAAACTTCCATCAACAGCTCGGTCAGGCTCTCTTGGTTGACAAGCGCGAGAATCCGGGCGAGTGGTGGGTGAAACAAAAGTTCAAGCCTGATTACAGCGACCTGAATGACAATCTTTACAAAAGCATACAGTCCAGCTTCCTGAAGAGTTATTTCAAAACAAGATTCGGCCCATCCCATACAGTGATAGACATAGGATGCGGAACAGGATTTTATACAAAACAGATGGCTGAAAGCGGTGCAACAGTAATGGGCATTGATCCGGATAAGGACTATCTCGGCATAGCAGAAAAAAACGGCCCGGAGAGTCCGAAGAACCTGACTTTCAAACTGTCAAGGATAGGACAAAAAGGAGACCTAGACTGGATACCTTCAGGAACAGCGGATTTCGTATTCATGAGCGATGCACTTTTGTTTTATTTTGTCTCCCCAAATCCAAAAGAGCAGTCTGACATAAACGTGCTGTTTTCTGACATAAGAAGGATACTGAAACCAGAGGGCAGGTTCATAAGCGTAGAACCGCATGGCATCTACTGGCTGAGGCCGTGGCTTGGTGAAATTGACCGCCCGTTTACGGTGATGACCGAGCACACAAAACGCTGGTTCAGCGTGGCGCCAAATTTCAGCCAACTGGTAAACGCATTTATTAAAGGCGGGTTCGATATACGCGAGATGAAAGAGCTTTATCCTGACGAAACTGTTCCTAACATAGATGCACGGGCAACACAGTTTGCAAAAGAATTCCCATTATGGTGGTTTTTTGAGCTCCAGCCAAGAAAAGAATAATTATCATTATACGCGAGATGAGCTTGTAGGCGCACTCGAGGAAGTCGGGCTCAAAAAAGGAGATATCGTATTCTCACATGTAGGAATGGGATTTCTAGGCTATCCCAAGGAAGGAAGAGATATTGACACAATATTCGATGTCATTCATGGCTCGTTAAGGGAGGTTGTTGGAGAGGAAGGAACGCTGATCGTGCCAACATACACATACTCGTTCTGCAAAGGCGAGCCATTCGATATTCAGAACAGCCCGTCTACTGTTGGTGTATACACTGAAAAATTCAGGAAGCTTCCCGAGGCAAAAAGGAGCATGGACCCTATTTTTTCGGTTGCTGGCATTGGCCCAAAAACAGAGGAACTTTTCAAGGGCCTTCCACCCACATGCTTTGGAGAAGACTGTATTTATGACAGACTTGTCAAGAAAGGAGGGCACATCTGCAATATAGGGGTTGGTTTCAGATATGCAACATTCATTCACCATGCAGAAAAGATGGCCAGTGTCCCTTATAGGGCTGACAAGGACTTTACAGGAGAAGTAATCGATGGAAAAAAGAAACATCATATTACCATGACATTTTATGCAAGAACCGGCGTTGATGATACGTCGACATATTCTGATTTGAGCAGGCTGGAAAAAGAAGCACGCACAAGGAGAATGTGCAAATCAAAGGCAGTTGGAAGAGGAGAGATAACGAATATATCCTGCAGGGACATGAGAGACTTGGCCATTGAAATGATAAAAAAACAGCCGTATTACCTAGCACGTGCATATCAGATACAAGAAGCAAAGATGAAGGAGTTGTGGGACAATAAAGCTGATGACGCATGGAAAACTGCTTAATGTAGGGGACGTTATTCAGGCTGAAGTCTAAAATTGAATTATATTTTTACTGTTTCCTCAGCAACCATAAAAAAATCGCTTTTTCAGCTTTCCTCTGAAAAAAAGAGAATTATCTTTACCGAGCTTATAAAAAGACTTAACGGATTGAACTAATAACAAAATAAAGTGTTCATGAAATTTTTTATCAAATAATTTTGTCGCGTCCCTTGCTTTTTGCAAGCGATTCTGCAAACCTGAAATCAAAATTAGAATCAATATCCACGGCTTCTTCAGGTGGAATGATAAAGATTTTTGGTTTTTTGCCTACCCTGCATTTTGTTTTCAAAAGCGCAGCCTGAGTTATGCCATAAAGTCCTGTTGATTCTTTTACGACGTGTTCTGCATCCTGCGAACGCGGAAGCTCCTTTGGCTTGTAATTGACCGGCTTGCCCTTAAACCAGAACCAACCGCATTCGTCCGTTGCTGTGAAAATTGAATCATGATCCTTGCTTTGCTTGAGGGTGTTGACGCATTTTGCAATGGTTTCAGATGTAAGCATAGGCGCGGTTGCAAACAACTGGAAAAGGAAGTCACCTTTTTTTACCTGCTCATAATCATAGACTAAAAGGTGGTTGCCATTCACATTATCCTGAGTCATGTGTTCAGGACGGTCGATGGTTTTGGCCCCAATGCCTCTTGCGAATCGCTTTATCTCGTCGCTGTCGGTATCAACAAACACCTCATCAAATGCTCCTGACTTGATCGCACTTGTGATGATGTATTTGTAAAGCGGATGTCCGCAAAATGGTTTGAAGTTTTTTCCTGGAACGCGTTTGCTTATGCTTTTTATCGGGATAAAACATATTGTTTCAGTCATGAGTTCACCCTTGCCATATTTTCTTTTCAGTTCTTTTTAAAATATTGGTCGAGATAATCATAAAAACCAGATTTCGCTTTTTCATCATATCTATATTCAGACCATAACGTACTTTTTATTTTGTCACTTGTGCCATCGGACAGTATCCGCGGCAGATGTTTGAGAAACACTTCCTCGCTGCTGGCATAATATACTGGAGCCGGCTTAAAACCAGATTTGTTGAGGTCAACAGCTTCAAAATGCTTGTACCTACCCCATTTGTCATAAAGAATGACCGGGATTTTGTTCATGACTGCCTCTTCTATGGTGGTGGATGAGAAGCTTACCAAAAAGTCTGCTTTGGATAATGAATCGTATATAGACCCGCCGTAAATCACAGTATAGCAGTCTGATTTTGGCAATAGCATCTCAAGCTCGCCCTTCCTGAACGATTCCTTGTATGCAGGATGAAGGTGGATTATAAGATTGGTATCAGAGACTTTGCCGACAGAACGGATAAGGCTTGCAACCGATTCCACAAATTCATCAGGAGTTTCAACACCCCAGAATTTCGTGGACGAACGCATCTTCAGGGTTACCGCATGAACAAGTGTTTTCTTTTTTTGTGGCGATGGTTTTTTCGGTTCCAGATTGTCACGGAACAGCAATGGACCGGTAATTATGTCCTTTGAAATGTGTTTGTAGTGATTCAGGAACTTCTCGCACCAGGGTGTTTGTACAGCAACGGATGGATAGCGATTGAGTATTACCGCGGTACCGATGTTGCGGTTTACGATTTCCTCGATTTCGTTTTTTGGAGGAACCACCGTGCCATGGGAAATGCAAATGGCCTCAAGATTGTTGAGACGGCATAATTCGCCGAGCGCGTATGTAAGGTTTTTGCCGGAATATGAAATTGTAAGGTCAGGCCCAAATGTTTTCAGGATCGTTGAAAGCCTTGAGCACTGCAATGACATCTTCATGATAGCCGGGTTTATGCCAGCTGAAACTTTTGTTTTAAGAAGATCGATAAAATCGATACCGCGATACTCGAACAATCTGCTGTTCTTGCTTATGATACCGAATACTTTTTCCAGATCATCTCGCCGTACCAATGGATATGCACTGTCAGGGGCCGCCTGATCTATCGGGACAAAATGATTGACGCCTTTCATGAGCATATAGTAAAACTTATTGAAAAACGGTATTTCCTTTTCATGGGCATAAACAACACTAACATCGCGGTTGTGGCTTTTGATTTTTTGTATCACATTATCAAGGCCGTATGCGCATGACGGAACAAGAAGAAGTTTGCCGGCGGGTTTTTTTGGGGTTGTATTTTGGAGAGGTTTTGATTTGCCTGATTGCGAATTTTCTTTTGTAGTTTTGATAACAGGAAATTTTTTTATTTTGATTTTTTTCAGCTTGCAGATTCGTTCGAGGATCGTATGGAGGTATCTTTCATCGTCAGTTATGAACGCCCCGACCTGACCGGAATTTTCTGATACGCAAACGTACGCTTCGCTGCATTTGCCTGAATCCAGTATGTTTGATAACAGCTCTATCAGGTAGAGCATGTGATTGTTGAAATAGCGGATGTAATAGATGTAGGAATCATTATGCACAAGAACCTTGGAATTCTCTGGGATTTGAATACTACCTTCCATAAAGGACATTAGGGAATCAGACTTTAGCAGGCATTTTTCATGGGAAGCGTTATCAAAATAACCCATAGAGGTCTCGAATGGAATGTTTTTTTTCTTAAGAAATATCTGTGCCTGAAGGGTTAATGCAAATATCCTGAGATTAGAGATGTTTTCTGTTTTTTGTATATGTTCGATAGCAGCCATTGCCTCGTCTTCGAATTCAACGAACAATAATTTCATCTGATATACCCTCTTTGAGAATTTTCCTTAACCTGCTTAAGCCTCTGCCATCAAGGTATGGATCGAATTCCTGCTTGATATGATCTTTCAGGTATTTTTCAAGTGCAGCATCATCAGTCTGATACAACCAGAATTTAACCAGTTCTTTCATGTGATCATAACCAGATGCGACAAAATTAGGAAATTTATCTTGGTAATAAAGGCGCTTGTCAGTATACCTTGATGCAGGATCATAGAAGATAGCCCGTTTTTTGCATCCAAGAGCCTCGATGCTAGTTGAAGTGAACGGAGCACTTATGACAAGGTTAGATACTGCAATGACTTCTGGTGCTGATATGCCTGCATCGCCATAGCGGTAAAACATGATGCAACGCTCGTGGTTTTCTAATTTTTTGTATACCGGAGCAAGCTTAGGCGTTATTTCCAGTTCTTTCTTTGCCTTGAACAGGATAACTATTTTTGGAAAATCATTAAGCAGCTTAAGCATATCTTCACCGAATTTGATGCCATCCTCAATCTTCACGGCATCAGAATTGTCTATGGTGGTGTCAAAAACACTTACAAATTTGTAATTGCCTTTTGGGATTTTTTTACTTATGATGCCCTTGATCTTGGATGGAAGTTTGCCTGTCATGATCTCATGATCTATTTGGGAGAATGATATGCCGGTAAACACATATTTGTCGAAAAAGTTTCTCTGGTTCTTCAGATTATTGTAAAGTCTCTCGCCATAAAAAACGCCGTAGTCATAGTGCATCATAGTAAAGTATGGATCGGATTTAATGTTCGTATCAAAATTCGGATCATATTCCGCAGGTGAACTGCAATCCGGATAAATGTACCATGTTTTCGTATTATTTTCCCTTAATACGGCAATCTTTGACTGGTTTTCAAGCTGATACCAGCGTGCATAATTCCTGATTTCAAACCTGTCACAGACAATGTTCCATAAAATGAAATCAGAAGCCGCCTTTGCACTTATGAATGCATTTGGACCTGATTCGAAAAATGTGAAGAGAAGCGACTTTATGAAAAATGGTAAAAACCTGAACAGAAACTTGCTGATTAATGACATGCTGAATGCGCTTCTTGAATCCTGAACAAGATAATAATTGTATCCGCGTTTTTTGTATTCTGCAATGTTCACGTTTTTCGGAGATGAGTCAAGGAAAAGAATGTCGTCTTTTGTAAGCTCATCACCAATCATTATAGACTCAGTATAATAGTTCATTGCAAAGATACTTTTAGGATGTGAAATATTAAGTCCAAGCGAAAAATATTTTCTTTTTTTATTGAAAGATATGCCGCCGAATTTCATTAAAATCATGTATAGTGGATAGAATGGATAAAGGAGTTTTCTGACAGCGTTCTTTATTCTGAAAAATAAACTATGCTTCAGCTTTACCACTTTGGTATTGTTGTTTAAAACAGAATATTCACTGGCATGAAAACCGAGTCCATCAAACGTGTAAAAAACGCATTTGTCTGCCTTGTGCCTTGAACATAACGCATTGATTATGTATTCCATTCTTGTCCTAATGAACAGTTTGTCGAAGATATATTTGCGATACATATCAACAACATAATCTGCCTTGATAAGGGAACGGGTATTTTTGATGAGATTTGATTTGGAAAACTTTTCTGAAAAAAACCGATCAATGATATTATGGGTGTGTTTTCCAGAAGAGGACAATATTGACATGTCAAGGACGACGTCACTTATGGACACCAACTTTCCCTTGGTTGGTACAGTAATTTTGACATTACTCTCGAAATAATAAACTATATTACCAGTATCAAGGCAGATTTTGACTTCTTTCAAAACGTTTTTGTCAATACATTCAAAAAAAGCGAGTTTGGTATCTGGCATATCTGATCAATATAATTGATTTAGCGATTGAATTTAAATGCACCTGTCCAGACACATGTCCGCCGACACAGTGGTCTATTGATTTGGTTCTGTGTCACCATAGTTTTATGGTAGGAACACATAGAATGACAGGATGAAGTTAACGGACAGGCTACGGCACAGACAATTATGAAATACTTTTTATAACTGTGGCTTTTGGGTTAACTCCTGAGAAACCACGACCATCTTAATGGTTTCTTATACTTTCGTATTCTTAGAGTCGTTGCTGAAGCCAGTGTTTCACCAACTTTCTGATGACAGTCCTCGTTTTCTTAGGCAGATTATTTAAGTCCTTATGTCCAATGAAGATGAATGTGAGATAATGAATTACCTAGTAATTGGCGCTTCCGGACTGGTAGGCTACGAATTTTACAGGCAGAAAAAAGGGAAGAAAGGATGGCACTTCACATACAATACAAACAAAATGGACGATTTTGTACACCTTGATGCAGGCGATCAGGCCGAAGTTGATGCAGTATTCTCGGAAATAAAACCAGAAGTGGTGATATTCCCTGCTGCAATGCCGAATGTGAATAAATGCGAAACCGAACCCAAAATTGCTGAGGAACTGAATCTTGGGATATTGAGGAACGTGCTTGAGGCAATGAAAAAGCATGGCGGAAAAAAGATAGTTTTCTTTTCTACTGATTATCTTTTTGACGGGGAGGATGGGCCTTATTCTGAAGAGGCAAAGGTGAATCCACTGAATGAATACGGCAGGATCAAACTGAAATGCGAGGAAGCGATAAAACAATCAGGATTAGGTCATATTATCATAAGAACCACCGGCATTTTCGGATGGGAAAAGAACCGCAAGAATTTTCTTTACAGGGTGCTTGACAACCTTTCGCAGGGGAAACAACTTGAATTGCCAGATGATCAGTATGCTACCCCAGTATATGTAAAAGATCTTGCAAGCGCGACAATGAAATTGATTGAAATGAACAAAAACGGGATCTATAATGTATGCGGTCCGGATTTCCTAAATAGGGTGGAACTCGCTAATTTGTTTGCAGATGGCTTTGATCTGGATAAAACCTTGATTAGTGGAAAGAAAACTTCCGAATTCCAGAATGTTGCACCAAGGCCGTTGAGATGCGGGCTAAAGATAGATAAGGTAACTGCCCTTGGCATAAGGATGATGAGAATAAAGGAAGCACTTGTAGATATGAAAAAGAACAAGGAAAAAGACGATGCTTATCCAGAGCCTGGATAATATCAGGACTCGAGACACCAGACACAAGACAGTGTTTACCTATGCTTTAATTTCCAATCATATGGAATGTCTTTAGTAAACGGGTCTTTTCTCATTATTTCATCAGAAGAATGCGGAAGACTCGCACAGTTCGCAACTATTGCTTCTTTTGTTCCTAACCCCATGAAACCATTCCAGACCATTGGCGGAACTTTCACAAGGCAATAATTATCCTCACCCATGCAAATTTCCATTAGCTCGCCTTTTGTCTTGGAATTTTCGCGGTCGTCATAAAGCACGAATTTGATCATGCCATTTACGACCGCATAGTTAAGCTCCATTTCTTTGTGGATGTGCCATCCTTTTATCACACTAGGATAAACTGTAGAAAAATAGATTTCGCCGAATTTGTTGAAATGCTTGTCATTGCATTTTAGCATGTGCATTATTTTTCCGCGCTCGTCGCATATTTTCTTTAACTGAATTACTTCAACGCCTTCAATCATATATAACACCAATCTTCAATCATAGATAATGTCAGAGTTATTTCGAAAAATAATTATGATACCATTCAGCCGTTTCCTTCAGCCCATCATCAATACCCCATTCGCTTTTCCATCCAAGTATTTTTTTTGCCTTTGAAGCATCAAGATGCTGATTTTTTATCTCGTTAGTGGCCTTGTTCTGCACCACAGGGTTGAGCGTTTCCTTTCCGCACGCTTTCAGGATTTTACCAACCATCTGCAATACAGTCAACTGAATTTCGTTGCTGAAATTGAATGCCTCGCCATGGAACTGTTTTTCCGCAGTCGCTTTTGCAAGTACCTTGTATGCACTGACTGCATCTTTGACATAGATATAATCGCGAATATAAGTGCCGTCGCTGCGTATTGTCGGTGCTTCATCTGCATATGCACTTTTCAAAGTACCAGGAACAATCCTGCTGAAATTCAAATCACCACCGCCAAAGAAATTGCCGCAACGTGAGATTGATAATGGAAGAGAATATGTTTTGCCATAACATTGGGAGATGAGATCTGCACAGCTTTTCGAAGCATCATATGGATTTGTACCCATCATTGGACTTGCTTCTGTATATGGAAGCTTTTCCTGATCACCATATGCCTTATCGCTTGAAGCAACTACAATCGATTTAACCAGAGAATCATGAACACGGCATGCTTCAAGCACATTCCATGTGCCTTTGATATTACTTTCAAACGTGCCAAGTGGCGAACGTTTTGCTGTGCCAACAATTGCTTGTGCACCGAGATGAATGACTATTTCTGGTTCGTATTCATTAATGACGCGCTCGACTGACGGGTAATCGACAAGATCTCCGTTTGCTAGATTTACCTTATCGCAGATTTTTTCTGTGAAAAATCTTGAGTCAGGGATATGATCGCGGATTAAACAGGTGACGTCTGAACCGCAATTGAGCAGGTCTTCCACCAGCCATGGACCTATCAGACCGGTGGCACCAGTAATAAGAATACGTTTTGAATCAAAATAATCTTTATTGTTTTTCATAATATCACCAATGGCATCATGTGCGCATCAAACATGTGCTCACCACTTTTTCCAGGGTACTTTGCCGGAATTCCAGAGCTTGTCAAGATCAAGATAATCCTTATAGGTATCCATTGAATGCCAGAATCCCTCGTGTTTGTACATCGAAAATTGCTTGTCTAAGACGAGTTTTGAAAACGGATTTGCCTCAAGAATGCAATTGTCGGTTGTATCAAGATAATCGAACAACTTTTTCTGGAATGCAAAGAAACCGCCATTTACAAAATCATAAAGCACGGGTTTTTCAACGAATTTCTCTATCATACCGTTATCCCCGCTTTTCACAAGACCCCATTTGGAATGAGGATGAACTGCAGTAAGTGTTGCAACAGTGTTCTGTTTTTTGTGGAATGACGCAAGTTTGCCTATATCGACATCACAAACCGCATCACCATAGGTGGCGAAAAAGCTGTCGGTGTCAACATATCTCTCGGCTTTTTTGATTCTTGCGCCGGTCATCGCATTCTCGCCTGTTTCAGCAAATGTGATGTTCCAGTCTTGCATATCCTTATCCTTGTATTCGTAGATTGTTTTTTCACCGGTCCGCGTATTTAGGGAGAAATCATTGCGATGAAGGAAAAAATCCTTTATCACCTCGCCCTTGTACCCCAAACACAGGACAAAATCATTGAATCCGTAATGAGAATAAATCTTCATGATATGCCATAAAATCGGCATGTCACCTATGGTTACCATTGGCTTTGGCTTTGTACCTGTTTCCTCACGCAATCTTGTTCCCTTGCCACCGCAGAGAATTACTACCTTTGGTTTTTGCAAAATAATCTGCCTCCTAACGGTTAACCTATATGCCAAGCACATTAAAAATATGACGATGCAATAAATTTACAGAGAAAAACAGCCCATAAACAATAAGCGGGCAAACGGTCATAACCGTCATGGTAGTTAATACTGATAATACAGCGATATTTAGTAGGTATTTGGTAATGTATGCAAGTATGTTAACGCAGGTAATGTAATGAATTCTGATCAGGATACACGATTAAAAAAATCCATAAGAAATGTCAAGATATTTGACTGCACCCTTCGGGATGGTGGCCACCTTAACAACTGGCAATTTGACAAAGAATTTGCAGCAAAAGTAGTAGCAGCACTTGCAGAGACCAATATACACTGCATAGAGGTGGGATACAGGTCAACTCCCGGTACTTTTCCAGGTACCGGCACCTGGAGATTCTCAAAAGAAGATGACATACGTGCCATAGTACCTGCGGACATACAAAGCAAGATAGCCGTGATGGGGGATGTAGGAAAGATCAGAAAGGACGACTTTCTTCCAAAAGAAGAAAGCGTAGTTGACATAGTAAGGCTTGCTTTTTATCCTGGACATGAAGAAGAGGCGGTAGAACTCGGGCACGAGCTTCTGGACATGGGATACGAAGTATACCTGAATATGATGGGTATCGTATGCTATACGGAAGACGGGCTAAAAAAACTCATAAACACGATGTATGATTGTAGAGTGCCAAACGTTGTAGTATCTGATAGCTTTGGATCGCTCATGCCATCAGAGGTATATGAACTTGTACAACTTTTCATAAAAGGAACCGGAAAAAAGATCGGCTATCATGCACATAACAATCTTGAGATGGCATTTGCAAACAGCATGTCTGCCATAGATGCTGGAGCATCGAGCATTGACGCTACGGTTTATGGTATGGGAAGAGGGGCCGGCAACCTACCTCTGGAAGTTATACTTTCTCATCTTTATCATATTGAAGAAGTACCAGTAAACATAGTGCCGCTGCTTGAATTGATCGAGAATGATTTTATCAAACTTAGGAAAGAATTGAACTGGGGATATAATCTGCATTATATGATTTCAGGACTTTTAAAATGCCATCCGAAATATGCCAACGCACTTTTGGATGATTACAAGATGGATATGCCAACTGTTTGGGCCAACCTGATGGAACTGAGCAAAGAAAAGCCGGTGAGTTTTGACAAACAGCTGCTGGAAAATGTTGTACAGAAAAATGGTTCTGTAAAGGCACATGTAATGCGCAGAGATGTTAAATATTCAGACATAAAAATTGAAAGAGAAACTCCAAAACCGCCTGACTATATAGGGAGACATGCAGGAAAAGATTTCCTGATACTTGGAAACGGCCCATCATTGAAGGATAATATTGATGAGATAAAAAAATTCGCAAAAGACAACGAACTTATAATGCTTGGAGCCAACTATCTGAGCGGATTGGCAACTCCAGATTACCATGCATTCAACAATGTCAATAGATTCATAAGATATGGAAAATTTGTTGATGCAAAATCAAAACTCCTTGTTGGTAGTTACATTTCAAATTCAATAGTAAAATCAGTCATTGGAAAGGAATATGAAAGACTGCCATACATGAACAGCCCTGAAAAATTTGATATAAAAGATGGGATAATCCAATCGAATTGTGGCACAATATCAGTGTTGCTTATTGGAACTGCAATAGTAATGGGAGCTAAAAAAATATACGTTGCAGGTCTTGATGGCTACAAGGACATGTACGGAAAAAAGAGTACTTTTTATTCAGAAACCCAAGATGTACCAACTATTCTGGAATCACACTCGTTAAACAGCTTGTGCGAAAGATACTTGGATGAAATAACAGAATACCAAAAACAAAATAGTATGGAACCGTTCAAAATAATAACAAAAACAAGTTATTTTGAATATTATGTTGGTGGGATATTATGATGAATGAGAACAGACTCAAAAAGAAACTCGAAAACAACGAAAAAACACTGGGAACGTGGTGTGTGGTTGATTCACCAACGGTCGTTGATATAATGGCGACTACTGGACTGGATTTCATAATAATAGATGCCGAACATGGACCGATATCCTATGAAACAGCGCAATGCATGGTCATGGCTTGCGAATCCCATAATGTAAGCCCTATAATGAGGGTTGGAGAACTTAACGAGGCGCTGGTCCTAAGAGCCTTGGATATTGGGATACATGGACTGCAAATGCCAAATATTTCGAATTCAGAAGATGCAACGGAATTTGTTAGGCTTGCAAAGTATCCCCCAATAGGAATACGAGGGTTTTCACCATACACCAAAGCCGGGCTTTATGATTTTAACAATGGTAGAGAGTTGACAAAAAAAGCGAATGAGAATGTCCTACTTATTGCAAATGTCGAGGGTGTGGAAGGAGTCGAAAACATAGAGGAAATTTCAAAGGTGAAACATATCGACATTATTTTTGTGGGATTGTTTGACCTGAGCAAATCATTAGGCATTCCAGGAGATGTTGAAAATCCAAAAGTAATGGAAAAACTAAAGCACGTGATTGATGTGGTTAAAAAGAATGGTAAAAAAGTCGGGTCAATTGCATCAAACAAGAAAATGCTTAAACAACTTATGAAACTGGATATCGATTATGTGACATATTCAGTGGATAGTGGAATGATAAAAGAGGCATATTCGGAAATAGTAGAAGAATTCAGAAACGAACAGTAAACCACTAGAATAATGTGATAGTCATGGTCAATAGATTCGATGAAATGCAGTCTTTGCTTGACAGAAGCAAATATTTCAAACTTGTTTGCGGAGCGGGAAACGAGGACGCGGAGCAAGTGAAAAGACTTACTATATTATACACCCTTGGAGGAGCCAAGGGAATGGATGTCTCCGCAAATGTAAATGTAGTCAAAGCATGCATGGAAGGAATTGATTTTGCATTTGAAAACTCCGGGAAATTCGGTGTCAAATTAAAGACAAGGCCGTTCATTACAGTAAGCGTGGGAATGTCAGGAGATCATCATGCCAGAAAAGCGCAAATTAATCCCGAAATATGCGTAAAATGCAAACAGTGCATTGGAGTATGTCCAACCAGTGCGATAGCAGAAGAAAACGCATTGGTGAAAGTAAACAGACCAAAATGCATAGGCTGTGGAAACTGTGGAGCAATATGCCCAGTAAAAGACGCGATTAGTTTTCATCATAATGTAAAAGAACTTGAAAAAATCCTGCCAGAGTGTATGAATGCAGGAGCTGAGCATATTGAATTGCATGCAGCTGTTGCTGATGATAAATCGATAATGGATGAATGGAAAACAGTGAATGAAGTTAACAGTAAGAATCATGTTTCCATGTGCCTAGATAGATTGCACCTTTCTGATTTTGCACTCGAAGAAAGGGTAAGGAAAGCAAAGGAGATTTCCGGTAATAGACTGATTATACAAGCTGACGGATATCCAATGAGTGGGGGCAATGATGATTATAACACCACATTGCAGGCAGTGGCGATAGCAGATATAATAAACAAGAGATTTAACAAGAAACTGAATAGACAGACAAGAACAATGGAATACCTAACCAAAAACGAGGTTGACCTGCTCCTATCAGGTGGCACAAATTCACTCACAGGAAAACTTGCAAGACAAAATGGTGTGAGATTCCAGGGAGTTTCCATAGGAACTTTTGGAAGAAAGCTTGTGAAAGACATCATAAAAGAACCGAATTTTTATGAGAATGAAGAACTTATCAAAAAAGGATATTTGATTGCAAAGAAACTTGTCGAAGAAAATATTGGTGAAGTAAATGAGTAACATATCCATCAATGGCAAGCCTTTGGATGATGTTGATCTTTTTATATTTGACAAAGACGGCACACTGGTGGATATCCATCATTATTGGTGTGCAATGATACGAATGAGATCTGAATATCTTTCAGAAAAATATGCGAACGGAGATATAGATGTACGAAATGACCTTATGAATTCTATGGGAATTGACCTTGGTTTGAATAAAATGAAACCCGAGGGACCAGTAGGATTACGGCCAAGAACATTCATCATAGAAACTGCTTACAAAACGCTTTTGAAATACAGTAAAGTGGATAAACAAGACGTTGCTGATGCTTTTGATTATGTCGATGAGCTTTCAAAAAAGAGAATAGATGAGATTGTAAAACCACTACCAGCAGTACCCCAAATTCTAATAAAACTAAGAAAGAATGGAATAAAAATGGCCATAGCAACCACAGACATTACCAAAAGGGCAGAACTGGTGCTTTCTGTCCTAGGAATTGCGGAGTATTTCGAGATAATTGCAGGTGCAGATCTTGTAAAAAAATCAAAACCCTCCCGCGACCTTGTCGATTATATCACTGATAAAACAGGAACCGAAAATTGCAGGGTGATAGTGGTCGGCGATTCGATGGTCGATCTGGATATGGCAAAAAATGCAGGAACTAAATTCCTTGGAGTAAGAACCGGACTGTATAATGACGAGTTCATAAAAAAGAGCGAGATCCTTGTTGATGATTTAACCTGTATAGAGGTGGGAAAATGAAGATAATAGGAATGATACCTGTAAGGCTTGAATCGAGCAGGCTGCCGCAGAAAGCAATCGCAGACATATGTGGGATGCCGATGATACTGCATACAATGAAAAGAAGCCAGATGGCAGGCATACTGGATGAGGTATATGTCGTAACAGACAGCGAAATGATAAGGGAACTGATAGAAAAAAATGGCGGCAAAGTCCTGATGACATCCAGTTCGCACCAGACAGGCACTGACAGGATAGCAGAAGCTGCGGAAAAAATAGATGCCGATATAATAGTAAATGTCCAGGGCGACGAGGCATTGGTAGATCCGGAGCACATTGAAGCCGGAGTCAGGGCATTGCTTGATTCTGATGCAAGCGTATCGATATTGGTAAGGCGCTTTTCTGTAAAAAAATCCCCATCGGACATTAAAGCGGTCTTAAACATGAAAAACGAGATAATGTACCTGTCAAGGGCAGACATACCATCTGATGCAAGAACCGAAGTGAAAGAGATGCTTAAGGCATACCATGTGGTATCTTTCAGAAAGCCGTTCCTTTTGCAGTATAATAGGATGAAAAGGACGCCACTTGAACAGATCGAATACAACGAGTATCTGCGGATTCTTGAAAACGGATATAAGATACAGGCTGCACTGGTAGACAGCGATGCCATAAGTGTTGACACTAAAGGAGATCTTGAACTGGTAAGAAAAAAGATGAAAACAGACGCGCTTTATCAAAAGTATAAACCGAAGTGACAAACTTAAAAACACTCAAGGAGCATGATATTCGTGAACTCCGACAAAATTAAAGTAGTTTTTGCAACGTCCAGATCAATAGCCAGTTTGATCCATAAAAAAATGAACGAAAAATTGCTTTGGACATATTTAGGAGAAAATGCAGTGCAAACGATAAAAATCGAGAATGAAACACCAAACTGGAAACGAATTTCCATAGCTGATGCACTGCAAAAGCATGCAAAGAAAACTTCAGGTGCATACACAGAGTACATATCCAGTTTATGTAATAAGAAGGGAATTGAATGGTGGGCATCAAGAGTCTCGGAAAAAAATCCATTTGTGTCAAGGGCGTTCCTGCACATCTGCTATTTGAAAGTTGCAGGAGAACTTATAGAAGGCAATAAATGTCAGATTATTTTCATCGAAGACAAAGATGTTTTTGACTCTGTAATGAAAAATTACAACGACAGCGTTGTATCGAATATCAGTATCGTGAACAAAGTTGCCGCGTTTTTCGGATGTGGACTGAAAATTATAACTAGCAAACTCAGATTCCTGGCTGTGAATATCCATCACGTGATCTTTACAAGATATTTAGATAGAGACGGGAAAAAAGAACCAAAGAAGAATCTGACAATAGTCCATACATTTGCAAATAAGAGATCATTTGACGGAAATGGTAACTTCAGGGATTCCTACTTCGGGAAAATGCCAGAATGGCTTGAAAAGAATGACAGAACAGTTGTATTCTTACCACGCATTCTTGACAGTCGGATATACAAAGAAACGGCTTCCAAACTTGCAAAAAACAATGGAGTCTTGCTTTGGTATGATTATGTTTCTATCTTGGATGTGTTTGCAAGCTTTTCCAGGGAACTTGCATCAGTATTTTCAATTATAAAAACAGAAACAACAAAATTCCAAGGTCTTGATATTTCGGATATTATCAAAAGGGATAGAACAATGGATCTGATTGAGAACAGAAGGGCAAGCGACAGGCTGCTTTATTTTGCGATAAAAAGAATGGCAAAAAAAGGGCTCCGTATATCTGAATTTCTTTATACATATGAAAATCAATGCTGGGAAAAGATAT
>Ga0180007_10001203_pt1 | contig 36895 bp, 35 predicted proteins | sample MM_PC_MetaG_FD_121122 | JGI IMG/M metagenome (GOLD analysis project Ga0180007, IMG submission 121122) | Groundwater microbial communities from the Aspo Hard Rock Laboratory (HRL) deep subsurface site, Sweden - MM_PC_MetaG | ecosystem: Environmental > Aquatic > Deep subsurface > Groundwater... | reverse complement strand
TTTTGGCCGATCTCTGCGTTGGGCTCAAATTTCAATCCTCGAAATACTAAATGTATTCCTGTGGTTGAAATTTTCGCCCGCCTTGAGCTTGACCAAACTGAAACGTTTTGAAAGTGGCTCTCTTGCATAGAATACAAAAGCTCAAATCCTTATGTACACCTTAAAATAATTTTCTTAGGGTCATGATACTGAGAAGGTTTTTACTTTTCGATTTCTAACGCCTCTTTCAGAGTCAATTCAATCAATTTAAAACTTATCAATTGCTCAACCATTTCATCCGGGAAGCGATAGTCGAATTCCTCCTCCAGAGCAACCACAAGCTTCATATGCCCCAAAGAGTCCCAGTTCCCAATAGTGCCCGGCCCAGCATCTTCTGTGATTTCGGATGAATCAATTTCAAATACGGCACTCATAACACCTATTATACGTTTTTTATGATCATTCATTTTAATTGTCCTTTTCTGTAACATTAATATAAGAAATATTTCTGTATTGATAGGTATCAAGTTTGATATCATAATTGCTTTGTGTGTCATTCGATGTCACCACGTTGAAGCCTAATTCATTATAAAAAAGAGATACCTGTTCATTTTTTGCTGTTCTTATATATTCCGCACGCAGGGTTTTTATACCAGCTTGTGATAGCCTTTCTACTAACCGATCAAAAAAAGCATACTCGACATTTCGCCCAATCACCCGACAGCTCATCAATAATGATGAAATACGCGCCGTATGTAACTCATCTTGCTCTTTTTCGATTATAGCCATACCAGTATGACCATAATCACCGTAGCGATCCTCAACTGAAAAAACGTATATCCAACAGTCTGGAGTCTTTAACATACGCTGTATATCGCCTTCTGTGTAGCGGCGCGTGGTAAGATTGAACTGGTTTGTTTTCTGAGTCATCTGCGAAACCCTATGGATAGGAATACCCTTTCCAAATATGATATTCACATTCAGGCCAAGTGAAGTTAAATAATCATTTATTGTATCGAATTTTACCCCATGGCTTTTTCGCAGATGCTCTTGATGATATTGCTCAGTTTTAAGCCCATCTTCAGCTGTTTGAGAAAGTAAAAAAAAGTCCCGCTCTACTTCACGCATCTTAGCGGGATATTCTGATAATATTTCAGGCACTTGTATGCACTTAACTTGTGGCAATTCTTTTTCTACCAACCCAATTTCAAACGACGAATCATCAACAAAGACAAAGCTATCGGTACCCAAATTCAACTCATCAGCAAGCTCTCGTATATTAGCTGCTTTATTGTTCCAGTTCACTTTCTTTGCAACTAAATCCTCTTCTGCCAAAACAATGTCAGGATGAGTTGCCAGAATACGTTCAACATCCTCAGAATTATTCTTACTACAAAGCGCTAGCAAAATCCCCTTCCGACGAAATCCTTTAAGAATTTGCTGAACTTCTCTAAACACTCTCCCTTTATAAGATGTGGTGTCCATCTGTATACCTTCCTCACCATCCTCCCCGAGAATACCAGCCCAAAGGGTATTGTCACAATCAAGCACAAGAACTTTACGTGCCCGTCCGGTTACACTACAAAAAGAGCCTTTCACCACCTCTGCATACATTTTAAAGAAATCAACAGAATAAAGCGCTTTTGAGGTCAGAAACTGACGAAAATCTGCAGCAGCCCCAAGCCCCACTCTTGCCAGAATAGCAGTCAAGTCCACAATAAGCTGATTAGGTGTGGCTCTATTCTCAAGAGCTTCATTTAATCGCTTGCAAAGAAGCTTCAGCGCACCGCTGCGCAATTCGTCGGTGCCAAAAAGCAATGATGAAAATGAGTTAACAAGTACCAAAGGAACATGCCGAAGATTCTTCAAGACAATTTCTATTTCACTTTCAAAACGATCTGCTAAAGCAACTATGCTGTGTGAGTTATACAATGTTATAGTTGAATGGAGCCCTTCAACTAAATTGCCAGCCTCCCAAAAAACAACAACAGCATCCGCTTGAACATATCGACTGCTATCTTGGACAATATTGTCATATTCGCCTATACTAACATCGGCGTTGATTCCCATCTGGCGCAAAGCAAACTCAAGAACCTCTTTTAATTGATTAACAACAATGTTGGAAAGTAGCACTATCTGATACTTCTCACCCCTCAATTGAGTTTTCAATTCACGATTACTCTTTAAAATTTCTGTATATTTCATAGATTTCATAGCATTACTTGGCCTCCGTTGACTCGTATGGTTTCTCCTGCCATAAAATTAGCTCGGTCAGAAGCAAGAAAGACAACAGCGTCGGCTACATCCTCAGGTTTTGCCAGACGGCGTAATGGCGTTTGGGCTGCCGTCATCAATCGTACTCGCTCTGGAACATCTGCAATCTGTTCAGTATCAGTCATGCCTGCTGAAACGCTATTAACTTGTATACCTTTAGGCGCAAGATCCAATGCTAATGCACGACTAAATCCCATTAACGCACCTTTCGCAGTAATATAGGGAAGAAGATTTGTTTCCGGGGAGTCAACATACAGAGAGTTGATGTGAATAATCTTTCCAGAACGGGCCTTCTCCATAAAAGGTAGAACGCTCCGCACAAGAGAAAAAGCACCATGAATCGTCGTTCCGAGATGTTCTTCAAAATCTGACCAAATCAAGTCTGAAAACTTAATTGCAGCAATCTTTGCGGTCGTGCAATTAACTAAAACGGTAATGGGACCTAGGTGACGAACCACCTGTTCCACCATCTCTTTCACAGAAGATTCATCGAGAATATCGGCTTGACAAACATATATTTTGTTTCCATGTGGTTTAATCTGGTCCGCAATTTGATTTGCATAGTTACCATTTTTCCAATAATGAATGGCAACATCAAAACCTTCCACAGCCATAGCGCGACAAATGGCAGAGCCAATTCCTCCTGATCCACCGACTACCAAGGCTACCCGTTTTGTGGAAGGGGAAGCATGGATTGGTTCTTCAGTTTCATGCTCAACAATTTTCACTTTTGCAACACCTGTTGTCACCTTCTGACGCCGCTGATTCAGAATATCTGTCTTCAACTCTATAATTTTAGAACGTTCATCTTTGCTGATTACTTCTACACGGATAGTTAAATGATCACCAACCCTAACAGGAAGGATAAATTCAAGATTTTGGGCAAACCAGAGTGCGCCATCACCAGGAAGTTTCGTCCCTATAACAGTTGAAATAAAGGAGACTCCCAGCATACCATGAACAACAGGTTTTTTGAAACTTGTATTAGCAGCGTATACCGGATCAACATGCAAACGATTGTCATCGCCCGTCAACGCAACAAATCGATTTAGGTCGTCTGTCGTTACAACATGTAGAAGTTCTGCCATTTGCCCAACATATATGTCCTCTATTCTTGCCATATTTTACTCCAACAATGCACAATAATTAATCGTAACACGCTCAACTTCAGCTTCTTTCACCGACATTGATTCCACTGGCAAAGGAAGATCAACAAGAATTGTCAGACCAGCGCTAATAATAAGCTCCCTCATTTGCTTCACGTTATCAAATTGAACGACATGATCAATCGCTGGACTGTTAGCACATGTAGAAACAAATGCTTTTCCACCTGGAGCCAAGAGTTTCTTTAATTGCTTTAAAAGTACTTTTGGCTGATTAACATGCTCAAGGACCTCTCCCATTGTGATGAAATCAAAATGCCTATCAAAATCTGTTTTAGTGACATCACCCAATACAAACTCAACTTCTTTTTTTTTGGGAATAAAATATTGAATGATTGATCGCGATAGTTCTAAAGATGTGGAGCTGATGTCAATAGCTACAGCAACATCGACTTTATGAAGTTTAGATAACGCATATTCCATGTAGAGGCCATGACCAGGACCAATTTCAAGATATGAGGAGACAGATTTAGCCTCATCATAAATTACTTTTTTAAAAAAACTGAACATTTGATAATGCGTTGGCCACAAGAACTGTGAAAGACCTAAACCAACCATGTAAGAAAGCATCTCAGTTTCACTTTCATATACAGCTTGTTTAGCTTGCTCTGCCGTCACTTTTGGGTAGCGCCCAGACCGCAGATATTCAACTTGGCAACGCAGCATGTTGCTGCACATCTTTAGATAGGCATCAACTGCATAGTCCATCGGAATTTGGCGTTTAGCAAGAAATTCTTCATACCTTAGTACAAAGTCATCTGCTTGATGAAAAAAAGTATCATCGCAGGTTGCCAGATAACTATTAAGACGTTTTTTTTGAAACGCAGAGCGATTGCTTATTTGATCAACTATATTATGAAAATTCATTTGTTTTATCATCATTTTTTTTAAAAAATTCATTGTATCTTTTTTGAGAAATTGCGATCAGGTGAACATCGTTATACATTCCATTTTTATACACATCCTCTACCAAAAGACCCTCCCGTGTAAAACCAAGAGAGCGTAAATATAATTCAGCAATCTCGTTTTTAATTGCGCCACCATATATTCTATTCATGTTAAGTTGTTCAAAAGCATGGCATATTAGCAATCGGTTAGCTTCAAGAAAATTTTGAATATTTTGATATTTTTTTTCTCCAATAAAACCGCTAATTTCACACTTCCGATTCAGATAATCAATTTTCGATAACGAAATCACGCCAATCAAAATTTGATCTTTTTTATGAAAAATCCCCACTTGCAACATGGTTGCGCTGTTATTGATCACAGTTCGGAAAAAATTCACCTGAGATTCTCTTGTGCTTGGAAAATAATGCTTTTGCATATTATACATATTTTCCTCATCGTTGAACCAATTATACCAATTGGAATTTAATGCAATACTTTCATTCAAACAAACTAAATCAATTAAATTTCCCTTAATAAAAATATCATATTGAATTTCCATCATTTCTTTCCTCCGCATTAAAACATTTCTTCACGATAAACTCTCTTCATTCATTAATAATTCAATATGAAAACCTTAATTATGATGTTTTTTTAGCGTATCTCTTAATACCCACACCTTCTCAAATGCTCTTACCACATCATCCAAATCTTCTCTCATCATACCTGGCCGCATCATTTCATGCAAAAACAGCTCTTTTTCATACATTTTTTCTGTCATGGGGCATAGACCTTTCTCATATTTAACATCGCCTTCATACCATGGGTTATTAAATGGGAACCCCTTAGATCCGTATGCAATCCGTTGCTGGAACATAGGTTGTAGATAAAGCGGTTTGACATACCCGCAGCTCATCAAAGGGCCTTCAGCTTCTCTAAGTTCCGTAGGCGGTAGTTCAGCACAGACAGCCGCAATAAAACTATCCCTTGAAACACCCGCCATCTCATAGTCAAACTTAAACGGATGAACATAGTAAGAATGAGTACAGCCTTCACGGATCTTTGGAGGAATAATCGCTGGAATGCCACTTAATTTTTCAGCAATATATTCACAATTTTTCTGCCTTTCTTTTACAAGCCGATCTAATTTTCTCAATTGACACCTTGTGATAGCCGCCTCAATTTCAGGGAGTCTAAAATTAAAACCAATTAAATTCACGATGTTTTGTACACACTTATCTTCTACAACAGCTTCGGCATGGTTGCGAATCAATCTGATTCGGTCTGCTAAATCATCATTATTAGTAACCACGATTCCCCCTTCACCACAATGTATGTGCTTATGATAATTAAGAGAGAAAACGCCAATATCTCCAAGCGTGCCTGTTTTTTTGCCTTTGTACAATGCCCCTGGAGCCTGGGCATTGTCCTCTATGACACACAGGTTATGTTTAAGGGCAATGGCATTAATCCGTTCTGCGTCATAAGGTTGTCCAAAAATATTTACAACTATAATTGCTCTTGTTCTATCTGTGATTCGATCTTCAACTGATTTTGGATCCAGACAATAATAATCTTCTTCGATATCCGCAAAAACAGGGATTGCATTGAAAATAAGAGGCGCAGTAGCAGAGACTGCCATTGTGTATGGGCTCACAATGATTTCCTCTCCTGGCTCCACTCCTGTGGCACCAACGGCACAGTAAAGCCCTGAAGTGCATGAATTAACTGCAACAGCATTTTTTACGCCAAAGTGCTTGGCCCATTCTTTTTCTAAGGCCTGAACCTCAGGCCCACCATAAAAGTCATCATCCCAACATCCGAGGTAACGAGAAAGAACTCCGGAATCAAGAACTCTGTTTGCAGCATTTTTTTCTTCAGCCCCTATTACACGATATGGAGGAAACAGTTTTGTCCGGACAGATTTACCACCATTTATTGCCAGTTTCATAAATATCCCTTATTCAAACAGTTAAATTGTTTTCAAAATACTTATTTGATAATTGTCTAGCATATTCATTTCTCCCCACCTGTATGCTTCTAATCTTTTTCCCAGCTTTTAAAGCAAAAATCAATGCCACGGTTGTCATACCCACAACTTCATCAGCAATTGAAATGAGAAATTCAAGGTCGTGCTCCATATCAACAGTGTAATCGTAAAGTGATTGCGAGATATTTGTTTCAAGAAATTGCAATAATTCATCAATATCTTGCCGAGGGTGCGGTTTTATTATCACTTTTGTATTTAGAACGGAATAATTACTAAAAAAATATTTCAGTATGGTGTATTCGGTATATCCAAGTAAGGGTTCGCCCACTTCATTTAAGGCAAAATCTTTGTATACTGGTTCAAGTAAAAAAAGGTATAATTTTTTATTTTTGGCACCTATCATTTTTCTATAACTACCAATTTCATAAAGTGAAATATTTTGTATTGTTTTAACACTCGCCTCCATTTTAGGATGACCCACAATATAAATTTCAGGCCTTTGCCCTGATGGTGTCGTAACCAGTGAATCTTCTATTCCATCCCGGGAAGTTTCATCCATAACACCAATTTTTGTCGGTAAAAATGAAGTCTTTGTTTCAAAATCAAAAAAATGCTCAGCATAATTGAGCCAATGATCTAAAAGAAAAAAATTAGTGATATTATGGAGATTACAAAAACCTATGGCATGATGAGTCTTTTTGAAACAATTTTGTGACCCTAAAAGCAGGCAAATATTTGCCCTTGATGGGAGGCAAGACATCATTTGTTCAAATTCATGCCATTGTATCGTTTCCTCTTTTTCCATAATATTTGATTTACACCAACCTTCTGCTATCCAGGAAACTTCCACGTTGGTCTGTATAAGAGCATCATAAATATACCGCATACAATTATATGCACCGGGGTCTACACAATATAAATAGTATTTATCAAAACCAGATAGTATCGAGATAATTTTGGATACTGAATCAAGGTTTTTCATTTCGATCTTCCTTGATACTGAGATAGAAGAGATTGACAAATCTGCTGTGCAGCAAGAGCATCTGTCCCGCTACACAGAATCGAATCGTTGCCCTCGAGGTAGCCTACAACATTCTCTGCGAGTTTTTGCATAGACTTTCCCAAGTTAGTAGAGTATGGCGGTTCCTCTTCAATATCTATATATCCATCAAAGATAGGATCACGCCTCAATTTATACTCTCTGCACTGCATTCCAGATTGATCAAGTTTAATACGTCCTTTTTCCCCGACAATATCAACTTCAAATATTGAATAGGCGCGCTCATCACAGGCCATAAGGAAAACTGCCGGACACTTTGAATAACACAAAACTGCACCCAGTGTAGGATCCTTTTTATCATAATCAATAATATCATTCACCGGGAAACCGGAAATATATTTTCCAAATAAAAAATTCGAGGCATCAATGGCATGCGATCCGTTATGCATGATTCCCTTCGAGTATTTGATGGAGGCATGAAGGATACCGCCCAATTCATCATTGTATATTCTTTCTCGAACCACTTGCATTATATAGTCAAACCGCCTCGAAAAATTGACAAAAAGTGGAACATCAAGATCCTGATAGCGTGTGACAATTTCCTTTGTCTTTGAAACATCCAGAGTTAAAGGTTTTTCAGCAATAACAGCCTTTGGCCGATAATTAAGACATTTCAATAGAATTTCATAGTGAGAGGCATCTGGAGTACATATACTTAATATATCGGGGTTTTTCTCCAATAAAATATCAATATTATCAAAACTTTCGCATTCCCACTTTATACCTGCTGCGTTAGCCTTATCTAAATCTGCATCCATCACTGCTATCAGCTCAATTTTTGGATTAAGGGTGTAGGCTTTCGCATGGGTTAAAATATTTTCAGATTCTGTTGAGTCAAATCCGGATCCAATTCTTCCACACCCGATAATAGCAGCGGTATACAAAACAGCCATTATTTCATCCCTCCTCAGGAACTTTTCGACGAACATGGGCATTAATTACAGTTAGATCGGGGCGCTTTCTAAGAAAAGCAATAATATCCTCTGCAGAAAAATCATTATTTTCTGAAAACAACTCTTTATAAATTTTATCTATTAATTGATAATCGTCTTTCTCATCCAAGGTAAGACCAAGGCTTGGCCAGTACATATCCCCTTGAGCTTTCCAATTCGCAAGTTTATAACACTTTGGATGGTTCCAGATGTAATAACTAACGTGCACCCGATCAATGGGATCCTGAGTCAACATAGCAACCTTTTCTAAAAGATTAACTGGAAAAACCTGTACATCAAATCCATCTGGAAAAGAACGCTCAACTGTATTGGCCGCATAATCATAATCACCAGAAAAAAACACTTCAATTGTTTTATCAATATGCCTGTGGTCAATTAGCGGGCAATCACCGGTAATTTCTACAATAATGTTGCCGTCTACAGATTTTGCGGCACCTAAAACCCTTGAAAGTACATCCTCTTCGCTTCCTCTATGGTAAAAACATCCTATTTTTTCACAAAGAGCAACAATCGGCTGGTCATCTCTATTTATTGTTGTTGCAACTACAATATCATTGACGTAAGTACTTCTTCGAATACGCTCTATTAGTCTTTCCAGAGCGGGCTTTCCTGCCAGAGGAAGAAGCACCTTTCCTGGCAAGCGGTTAGAAGTCATTCGGGCTTCTATGGTACACACAATTTTCTGTTTTATCTTTTTAAACATGAAAATAGGCCTTCAATTTTTCAAAATTTTTTTCCTTCAATAGACTTATATAACCGCAACAATTTTTTTACATTTTCATCCCAATTTGCATACCTCAAAATGTTCTTTCGATTCAAACGAACCATCTTTTTACTTTCTTCCTTTGAAGTCCTTGCAGCGTTGAGAAGGGAATCAACAATTTCGTCAATGTTTGAAGGATGAACTAACCAACCATTTTCTTCCCTTTTGATCCACTCTCTATTTCCGGGAATATCACTGACAATAATGAGGAGTTCACAGGCCATGGCCTCAAGAAGAGATATAGAAGTACCATCACTGAACGAACAACTTAGATAAATATTGGAAGCACTATAAAAAGCCGACAATTTTTTTTGAGGCACCACGCCGGGTCTATAAACACTATCGTTTAGGTCTCTGCTCTCTATAAACTTGTCAACCTCTTGCCGCATCGACCCATCTCCAAGTAAGAAAAGCCTCATCCTTGGATTCTGTTTATGAGCTTCAGCAAAGCCTTTAAGTACAGATTCAATTCCATACAACGGTTCCCAACTTCTATTTGATAGAACAATTATACAATCGTACCAACCAAGTTTTTCAAGCAGCCTCTGCCCCCTTTCAGGCTCCCTATAAAATCTGTCAAGTTCTATCCCCCATGGAAATTCAATAACTTGTTCTTTATCTACTTGTGCAAACTTTCCTGCCTTTTCAGAAACTGCATCACAATCACACAAAAAAAAATCCATTTGATTCAGAACAAATGACGTTACCCATCTCATAAGAGGACTTTCTTCTGAATGTAACAACAGATCCGATCCCCATGACATTGCCAAAAAAGGATGAAATCCTGACAGAGCTGCAATAAAAGCACACGACTGTATTGGCCCAGCATGAATGAGGTCTGGTTTAATGTTTTCCAAAACCGCATTGAACTCCGGCATGAGAGCCAAGAGGTGCTCGGGTTCATTTTGACTAAACTTCCCATAATTCCATTCGATAACCCGAACCTTTTCCGGGAGCTGTCTTTTTTCATAAAAACCAGCACTATCGAACAATCGTAGGTAATAAATTTCGTGAGAGGATTCTCCCATTTTCTGAAGGAACCTTCGGTCGTGCGTGGTATAGTCATTACTAAAATATAAAATTCGCATCGGCTATTTGGGATCGCCCAGCATTTCCCAATTCAACTGGTCGCCAACTCCGAGGCTCTTGACCAGGTGCCGTCCTAATACTTTCTGCAAGTCGTAAGGAAGAATCCCATCCCCTGGCGCAGGCCTTAAAACGTCAAGCATATGTTTTTCTAAAACAGTCCCCATAGGGATATCCTGGGCAGCACGAATACACCGTCTTTGAATGATGACTGTATTTTGTTCGTTATCTTCAATTTTTTTTTCCTCATTTCCCAAGGCGGCTTCAAGTTCTCTCGTCCCCTCCACCATGGTTTTCCATGTAGCGGGTGTCATGGAAAATGCGTGATCCGGCCCCTTTCTGGATATATCATCAGTAAAATGCTTTTCAATAACCTTTGCTCCCAGCGCTACAGCGCCCAACACAGTGGCGTGCCCGAGGGTATGGTCTGACAGCCCCAGTATAAGCTCAGGATATATCTTATGATAAAGATTCAGCACCCTAAGATTGATATATCGAAAATTTTTTGCACTGGCAGTATAATTCGTATTGCATTGCATTAAAACAAGTTGAGGATTAATGGACAATATGGTTGCCACAGCTCGCTTAACTTCTTCGATTGCAGAAGCACCGGTAGCAAGTAGAACTGGTTTTGCTTTCAAGGCAATCCTTTCAAGCATTTCCAGCCAAGTAATATCCCCGGATCCTATCTTATAAGCCAGCACATACTGTTCAAGCATATCAACGGCTTCGAAGTCATATGGTGTCGAAAAGTAATGGATTCCAATATCACGGCAATAGGCATGTAGTTCCTCCGACCAGTCGAAGGGAATTGAAGCATCTTCGTAAACCTCATATACAGATTTTTGCCATTTATTCTGGTGTGATACTTGCCCTTCCATCAGTTTGAAACCTTTTTCACTAACAATCTTAGACGCCCTAAAGTTTTGAAACTTTACAGCATCCCCCCCGGCTTCTTTCACCAAGGAAATCAAGTCCTTTGCCCGACTTATACTCCCATCATGATTTGCTGCAATATCGGCAATAAAATAAGCAGGTTGATCTTTTCCAATAAGCTGATCTGCTATTCGAATTATTGTCATTTTATTCTCCCCAAACTAAGTTTGAATGAATTATATTCGCGCCAATTGTTCCTGTAAAGAGACTACCTTTATCTTTTCAAACCGCCATGCTCTTCAAATACGCAAGAAAACCTGTATCTTTCAGCTTTTTGAATTTGATCAGACCGTGTTCAACGGTCGGCATTGATTCAACGCCTAAAATATCAGAAATTTTATTTACATTCAGGCTTGTGTTTTCAGGTCGTGGTGCCTTAAACAAAAATTCTTTTATCGTCGCTTTTTTAATAAAATCCTCATTCTTGCCAAAAAGCCTACAAATCATTCGTGCAAATTCATACTTCGAACAATTATCTCTTGCGCCCACATTGTATATGCCAGAAAGATCAATATTTATCATTTTTTCAATGACACCAGCAAGATCATTCACTAGAATAGGTGAAAAAACGACATCAACAAAACCGGGGATTCCCCCCTTTCCAACTTCTATTTGATCAATAACCCACTCAGCAAAATTAAGTTTTTGAAGAGCATTCCATCCATAAATATTGGTTCTGATAATTAAGTAATCAGAAGCATTTTCTTGAACAAAAAATTCTCCGGCCAACTTTGTTTTCGAATATATATTTTGTGGTTCAGGTGTTTCAAATTCGAAGTAATCCCCCCTGTCCCCTCGATAAATTGCATCTGTAGAAATATATATTAATTTACATGAGGATATTTTACTGTAATTGGCCAAATATTTTGTGGCTGTGGCGTTCAAAAGGGTGGCGTGAGGTATATTTTCTTCGCAATAATCAACATTTGTCTCTGCAGCACAATGTATAATAATATCCGGCTTGATCTTCTTTAAGATATCCGTAATATCATCCTCGTTCTGAATATCTCCGTTCAATAACGAAATATTTGGTATAAAAATTTTGCTCTTGTTCAAAACTCCAAACACGCTACTTTTATTCATAAAATATAAAGCGAGATTCGAACCTAAGAGGCCAGTAATACCAGTAATTAGGATACGTTTCATAACATCTTACTCAATAACTATCTGATCTTTCACCAATGATTTCAACAACCCTTCATTCCTTATAATATTTGCATTCAATGCGTAAATATCTGGGTTAGCATTAAGAAATTTCTTTATTGCCTCTATACCAAAATACGGGTTCTCTTGAGTATAAAGACTATTGAAAATTGCCTTTACAACATGAAAATCTGCTTCTTCATCTATAGTAATACGATATTTGCTGTCATCCGTCTCATTCTCAACAATTCTAATAGCAAATTGTTCAGTATGGTTTCGAATATACAGAGTCACATGCTCTCTCTCGGATTTCAATTTGGCCCTCATCCAGGAGCATTCTAATGCTTCAAATGACATAATTTCACAATCCAGTCCTTCCGCAAAACTCTCCCCGGTACGGACATAGTCAAGTCCTGTTGTGAAGTATTCATTTAAAATTCTATCACAGGTGTCTATATCAATTAATGGGCAGTCACCTGTTAGACGTATGACATGTTCTGCTGAAAATGTCTTTGCAGCCTGATAATAACGGTCCAGCACATCGTACTCGGACCCCCTATAAACTTGCACTTGTTCTCCGTGAGCACACTCAACGACAGGATCATCTTTTGTGTTTGTCGTTGTTGCAACTACGATCTGAGTAATCCACTTATTCAATCGCAACCGCTCTATTTGATAGGACAATAAAGGCCTTTTCATGACCTCCATTAAAAGTTTTCCAGGAAGACGACTGGACCCCATTCTCCCTTGAATAATGGCAACGACGCCTCCTGGCCCCATGCTAAGCAAGCCTCATAAAACCAACTGTTGATGGTTTTCCAACTAATCTTTTTTCAATATCATTTTGTGCTATTGATCTTGCGATTTTTTCAAATGCAAAGTCAGCTGCATCCAGATACTTTTCAACATCGCCTACAGAATGCGCATACATTGCATAAAACATATTAGATGCCAAAAAGCCATATTCAAGCATGAGTTGAATAAAATAGGCTTTCATTGTCTGTTTTTTTTCATGCTCAAAGACGAAATGTCCCATCGGTTTCATTCCGCTTATATGAATTGGGAGATTATGTTTTTCCGAAATTTTCCTCCAGCCGGACTGAACTTTCTCCCCAATCATAATAAGATGAGGGCCAGCCGAAACGGCCTTATGTTTCTTAATTGTCGCTATTGCTGCTGTTGGACCAACCCTTTCAGTCCAGCAGGTGCTGGAGATAAAGCTATTTTGTGCAGCCTCCATTACCTTAGCACTTCCAATAACAGCAGCTATTGCATATCCATTTCCGAGTGCTTTAGAAAAGACAGCCATATCCGGCATATCTGAGAAGAAAACCATATGAGATCCACCAGTATTATATCTGAATCCTGCCGAAATCTCATCTACAATAAATACTGCGCCTGTTTCCTCAGCCAAGGCCTTAACACCTTCGATAAAGCCAGGTTCAGGTTTCACATTCCGAATGGGCTCCATTACAATAGCCGCGAGGTCACCAGCGTGCTTTGATACAATTTCTTTCAGCTCTTCTAATTGATTGTACCGAAATGGGAAGGCAGTATCTTTGAGTCCTTTTGGAACTCCAGCAGGGCTTAAGCCAGATAGTAAATGTTCCCCAAGTGCGTTTTCAGTTCCAAGGTTGGCGGATAAATACCAATCGTGCCAGCCATGATATCCACAAAAAGCAATTTTATCTCGCCCCGTGTGGGCGCGGGCTAAACGCACTGCCATGGCCATGGCTTCTCCGCCTGTGCGGGCATATCTCACCATCTCAGCCCAAGGATGGAGAGTACAGAGCAACTCAGCCAATTCAACCTCCTCAGGACAATTAAGAGAGCAGCTTGTTCCTTTGGAAATAGCTTCTATAACTGCAGCATCTACATCTGGGTCGGAATATCCAAGCACATTGGCCCCGATTCCGGAAATGCTCATATCAATATACTTATTGCCGTCCAGATCCCAGACTTCTATGCCTTTGGCTTTGTCGAAATACCCAGGCCAAACTCCTTCGGTGAACATGTCAGGCCGTTTGGAAAGAAGCTGGGTCATTCCAGGAATAAATTTTTTGGCATGCGTTTGCATTCGCAAACTCTTAGTAAGTTTCATTTTTTTCCCCAACTATGGTAACAAACTCAAAATATTCCTGCATATTGTTATATGTCCTGCTGACAGTTTCCAAATAGCTTACTTTAAAGCCATTCTTCTCAAGGAGTGTCTTATAGTTCTGTGGGGCAATGAAACGAAATGGATAAAAATTTCCATAGTATGGTGAATCCTCTCTTCTTATTCCATCCAATGTCCAATCATCAATTTTATTAGCGGGAAAAGGATTTATGAACGCATCTGACTTTGCTCCAGGGGTATAAGAAAAAAAATTGCCGCCAGGTTTCAGAACTCTACTTATCTCACTGATACAGCGATGAAGTTCCTCCTCACAAAGACAATAAGAAGAAAATACATCCACGACTACATCAAAAAAATTGGTTTCATATGGCAACTCGCTCATTGTTCCTAAATCAAGTTGTGCTTCCACTCCCCAACACTCAAGCATTTTTCTACCAAGATAAACACCTTCGGAGGAAAGATCAATGCCATATGCATCAAATCCTTCCTTGGCAATCATCCACAAATTGGAGCAAGAACCACATCCTAACTCCAGAATACGAACCTGATTCCGCTCTGCTTTGGCCGTTTTTAGAAAATACTCTCTGCCCAAAAAACGACATAACTCTTCATTCGGGTATAGCCGCTGTGCCTTAAACCCCGCATCACTATAACTCTCCTCATACCATGATCTACAATGATCATTACTATCTGTCTTAGTCATAAATATCGACCACCTATCCCCTATGCAAATTTATTCATGCTTATCAACCCAATCCATCAAAATCGCTACCTCTAAAATTTGAAAAAAATTGATATCGAATGATGTTTTGTATTCGCGTATTCCCTAATATAGCGTTTCCGTTCTTATTTCTTAAAGTGTGTTGAACTAATCTCATAGCAAGATATTGTATTTAGTCATGACCATTAAAGGCAAATCACCTTTTCTTTGAACGCATCCATTGAAGACTATCTTTTTGGCAGACTACCTTTTAATAAGATCTTTTGAAAAATAAATAAATTCCCTGTCTCTATAACCTGGCGCCCATGGTGATACAAAAAAAGTAAGAAGAGTAAAGTAAGAAGAATCAAAGTGGAACTCCGAGGCCAGGGTTTCAATGTGCCTTTTTGAATCTGGGAATTCGAGAAAATTACTATTTAAGTGAAGTATAATCTTTGGCTTTCCAGTGTTAACTAAATTTATATATTCGTTTACATATTGTTTATTCATCTCCGCAAGAGAACAGGCGTTAAAAAATAAATCGACATTCCAATTTATTTTATCTTTAAATCGTTCTGGAACCAATAAAATATCACCAAAAAGCTCCTGGTTCTTGATCTTTTCCTCGTCTAAAAGAATAACTTTTTTGTTTGAATTTCTTTTTAAAAAATAATAACAAACATACAATGTTTCAACTAAATCAATATTTGTATATGAAAAATTATTTCTGAGGTTCCTTATCAATTGCATGGCAAGCCCGCCATACCCCCCCCCCAACTTCTATTATTGAGTAATGAGTATGCTCCCTAAAGGTCTCTAACAGGCCTGAAATTTTCTTAGCGAAATAATCATGTCGAAGAGTGTCCGCAGAAATCAAAACCCCATTAACCTCTAACCCACAAGGATTTCCAAAAAAATTAGTCCAATCAAGCGCTGCCAGCTCATTGTTATTTGTAAACTCTTTCCAAGTATCAATGTCTAAAAGTATTGTGTTAAGAAGTTCTTTCCGTTTATCTTTTAAGGATAAACTTTCGATATGAGCAGATGTTATGCCAAATGTTGAAGAATTTCTGAACATATTTCTTAACATTAGCGCAAGTTGATATCTATCTTCATTGAGCAGAGCAGAGATGTATTCTTTTCTGCAATTTTCATCAATCCAAGACCATTCATCACTAGGCCCGCCTATTGATGAATATTTCGAAAAATGACTTAATATTTCATCCGCTATCCCTAAATCTTCATCATCTGGCTTGATACGCTCATTCTCAAAGTCTCTAACAACGCCTTCCTCATTTTCAACGTTTAAGAAAAACTTCGATACTAAGGGATGTTCTTGGTTTCCAATTTTCGCAAATGTTAGTCGATCTTTTCCTATTTTCATGCTTTATTCTCTTTAGTTTGATATTTATAAACTTATTCTGTAAAGAATACCAATTGAAAATTGAGGAATAGGGTTTAAGCTAAAAAAACTCAAAAAAGAGACCCTCATATGGTTTCTAAAACATGGAAACCCAAAATTAATTTTAATAAATTCTTGCTAATTTTATTGAACAAATTTCATCTCTTAGCAAGAAACTCTTCCATGTGGCACCAGAAATCCTGATGCTATTTATTTGGCCATAAAACTGGATTCAATACTCTATTTTCGACATTTTTGAACTCATTCTTTATCCGAGCGATTAAACCGTGAGGTAACTCCTTTGCCCAACTTATGAAATTTTCATTAAGTTGCTCAGAAGTTTCCACTCCAAAAACGATTTTTGCATCAGGATATGCCTGTTTGGCATAACCGAATGCCAAATTCTGCCTCGATAAGCCTGTCTCCTGCTCCACATGCTTCAATTTTTCCAAAACAGAACCTGCGAATTGCATATTCGAGGGTATCTCGCACCTGTCCATTAGTAACAGACCTTGCAAGAACACACTCCTGACATGTATTTGTTTTCCCAATTCTTTAGCAAGGTCAAACACGCCTGCATTTTCAAATCGCCTATCTAAAATATTTGAAGGCAATTGAATCATATCAATACCATCTGTATTCAACCCAAGGATTGCCATTTCAGGAGAATAAACGGAGACACCTAAATACCGGGTTAATCCTTGTGCGACAAAACCTTGAAATATCTCACCAAGGCCTTTTTCCCAAAGATTGAGATATTCCTCCCGGCGAAGCATCAACCCGTGCAAAGCTGGAACATCAAGTTGAGCTATACTTTCCCTCACAGCTTGAGTCATAGTTTTTTTGTCGAGATGGTCAAGCTCTTGGTTCAATTTGGTAATTATCTTAGCCTTTGAACTAAGGCCAAGAGAACTCAAGGCTTTCCCCAATGTCTTTTCGCTTTCACCATATTCCTGAGCCGTATCATATTCTCTTATTCCGTTCTCCCAAGCAGATTGCACTATCTTACGAGAAAGATCTGGATTAGGTCTTCCAGGCTTATTTGCAATACCATAATTCATCCCTAGCTGAGCTGTTCCCAATATTAATCGATCCATAGGTGTATCGCAGTTTTTTTCTTTTAAGTCGTTTTGCTTCAGTTTTGACCATATACGATTTTTATCTCGCCTTCACCAACTGCCTGTTTCCCAAAGGTAATTATAATTGAGCGATCATTTCCCTTGCTTCGTCAATAGTAAGTTTCCAGGGATTAGTTTCTGAATCATACTCAAACCCTTCCGAAACCTGCTTTCCACCATTGGAATTAAAACGGCGTCCGAAAAATTCTTGGTCAGGCCGAATTATATATTTGTCATCATATTCAATAGTTCTGTGTGCGTCATCCTTGGGCACCATGACTTCATGAAGTTTCTCACCAGGCCTGATTCCGATTATTTCTGTTTTGCATTCAGAACCTATCGCAATAGCAAGATCCCTCATATTCATGCTTGGGATTTTAGGAATAAAAAGCTCTCCACCAACCATAGTTCGGAAGCAGTTAATAACAAAATCCACCCCCTGTTCCACAGTAATCCAGAAGCGCGTCATTCGGGGATCAGTGATCGGCAATATTTTTCCTTCAGCTTTCTTTTTGAGAAAAAATGGGACCACGCTCCCCCTGCTCCCTAAAACATTTCCATATCGAACAACACTGAAAATAGTTTCCTCCTGACCTACATATGAATTACCAGAAATAAAAAGTTTATCGGAACAAAGTTTAGTAGCACCGTAGAGATTAATAGGATTTGCTGCCTTGTCTGTACTGAGAGCCATTACCCGTTTAACACCCTTATCAATAGCAACATTGATTACGTTCTGGCTACCAATAATATTGGTTTTCACAGATTCAAAAGGATTATATTCAGCAGCAGGGACATGCTTAAGTGCAGCTGCATGAATTACATAATCAACCTTGTGAAAGGCTCTAAACAAACGATCCTTATCTCGAATATCACCGATAAAAAACCGAATGCATGGATATTTATGTTCAGGATATTCCATTGCCATCTCAAATTGCTTCAATTCGTCACGACTAAAGATGATAAGTTTTTTTGGTTTATATCTTTTAAGAATTATCTCTGTAAATTTTTTCCCAAAAGAGCCAGTACCACCTGTGATTAAAATAACTTTATCATTGAACATTGTTTATAGCCTTTTTTTTATCACCGCAAACTGCGAGGGATTAATATTCTTAAACATTAAAATTATATTTTATATTCGTTCTCGCCATAATTCTTTATTATTTATCAAACTAAAGTTCCGAAAAATGCCCATAGAGCTCCTAAGCTATTGATTGTTAACGGATAATATTCTATATCGAAATTGAGTGTCAAGCATAATCAACTAATAGGAAAGGGTACCCGTGAACAACAACGCATTTATAAATCAGTCCTCAGAAAATATCAAATTTAATTACACCTGTTTTGACCGTGTCATCATCCGTGGTTATATCCTGAAGTTCTTTTCCACTGCATGCGTGGTTCTTTTTCTAAAAGCTATGGGATTTTCACAGACCAGCTCAATTATCACATCATTACTGACAAAGAACCTGTCAGGATAATTGCCTCAAGAGATTTCACCACAAAAAAGGGCCGAAGACTTCAGATGCTTTACAAATGCAGAAAACTGATTAAGCAGTATTACATCTACTTCCATGACGCTGTTCTTGGCGGGCCCTGTTATCTGAAATCTCATCGTATCTCCCTTTTCCTTGTAAATTCTACTTCAATGGCCACAACTACATCAAAAAGAAGTAGCATACAAAATGAAAGAGAATGCATTCACAGATGTCTCAGATCCAGCAGCTCTTCAGCAGGCAGCCAGTACAATAACCTGAAGGTCACGCGTAAGACCGGATACTTTATTCGAACTGAAACCACCATCAATAACCCCAAATCGCTGGGGCTTCAAAAGCCTGCCCTCTTTTTACAGGCCTGTCTGTGGTTCGGTCTCGGATGCAACAAACGGCTGTTGAGTTGCTGTGCCGATGTTGATGTGTCCACTATTTGCGATGGTGAGACAAATCCCTTTGATCATACAATCATAGACCATAATGACCAAAAAGTAACACCGCCCGATTTCAGAAAAGATCGACAATTGACCCTATGCCAGGAACTACTAAAGCCCAAATATTCCGTCCATGGTTTTAAAATGGCTGACCTGAAACGTGCTCTAAATCAATTTTTTTGAAATTCCGCTCAAATTCGGTATGAAATGAAAAAATTGCTGGTTCGTGGCGCTATTAAAAAAAAATCTATCATTTTAGCTGGTTACAGAACTTGAATAGAAATGGCTTTGGGCATCAATTACATCAAAACATTATTTCAGAAACCCTGTAAATTCAGCTGCTTTCAAAACAGGAGCTCAAAATTTTCCAACGCAACCATACATTCTGGAACAAGGGCTGAATCTCATCAATCAGGGCTTAAACCAGATTACACAGGGCCTGGCGGTGAATATGTAAACTGAAAAAACGTAAATTTTTCTCACGTTTTTTTGAAACAAAGCTTAAAGTTTATTTATGTGCGAATCCCCATGAACATGACAATCCGAATTCCTCTGCTCCGCCTAGCCTAACTGCGGCAAGAAAAGCTACTGCGCCTGTTTTTCAGGGGAGTGGCGGTCAACCGCCAATAGTAACCTTATGTTATCATTAGCGAATACTTCATGCCTGCCTGGGATTAGAGTTCAGAAAACCGTCGATTTGATTTTTGAGATCAATGAAGGCAGCACGAAGGCTTTCATGCTCGTCATTGGTCCAGGCAGTCGTGTCAATATTGCCGATTTTCTTCATCCTCTTTTGCGCAAACTCTAAAACGGCAGCAGGGTCGTTCTGGTTCTTTCCCGGGGACTGGTTTGCAATGCGGGGTCTGGCCAAGATAAGTATTTGTTTTTATGGGATAATCCTTCCAATCTGGAGTGTTTTTTCCTCTTAGTGCCTGCTTTTTGGGGTCAAAAAGTGGGTTTTAAGGTTTTGGCCTGGGGCTTTTTTTAATGGTGAATGGTGAATTATAGGGTAACCACTGGGTCAATGCCGTTGAATTAAGAAAATATTTCAATAAGATCTTGCAAATTTAATATAACATGCTAAAATAGCTCATCTTTAATCAATACTCAAGGAGGAGCAAAAATGTTAAAAAAATTATCGGAAATCAACAAAGTTGGCATGGATCATGAATTTCCATAAGTGTGCCAAAATTAGTTAAACATCTTGAAAATATTATCGAATCACAAGATTTTCAAGCCCGCCACAAAGAATCTCCAAATGACTTTACCAGGAAACGTTCACTTCCTTTTAAGAATTTAGTAACCTTCTTTGCAAACCTTAATAAAGGGTCGTACGAAACTGAACTAAAAGAGTTTTTCAAAACAAAAGATAATCAACTGGTCCCAAATCCAGATGCTACCAAAAGTGCTGTTACAAAAGCGCGAAAAAAGCTCAAACCGTCTGTGTTCGTAGAACTCAATAAGGAAATGATCAATGAATACGAAAGAACAACATTTCTTAAAACCTGGAACGGAATGAGACTAATTGCCGTTGATGGTTCTACGGGTACAGTGCCGGATGAACAAGAAATCTTAGAGCATTTTGGCGTTTGGAATGGAACCAATGGAGATCCTTGTCCTAAAGCCAGAATATCTCAAATGTTTGATGTCCTGAATCACCTTACACTCGATGCGCTCATCAGGCCCAAAAAGAAGGAGAAAGAGAACTGGCATCTCTTCATTTCACAAAATTGATGCCATCTGATCTGGTATTACTGGATCGGGGTTATCCGGCAGCATGGCTTTTCAGTTTAATCTTATCCCTCGATGCACATTTTTGTGCGCGGGTTAAAGTCTCCCAATGGAAGATCATCAAAAAGTTTTTTAATTCCGGCAAAAAGGAAAAAATCGTTAAACTGCCGCAGACCTATCCTTCCATTAGAATGTGTAAAGAAATGGGGCTCGATACAACAGATATCAGGGTTCGGCTCATCCGGATTGAACTACCTTCCGGTGAAACTGAAATTCTTATTACCTCTCTTCTCGATAAAGATCGATTCGATCATGATGTTTTTGCCGAACTCTACCATATGAGATGGCCCGTTGAAGAAGACTATAAGATCATGAAATGCCGTGTCCAGATAGAAAACTTCTCCGGCAAAACGGTTCGATCCGTATATCAGGATTTTTATGCTAAAGTGTTTTCAAAGAACCTGACAATGATTATCGTCAATTCCGTACAACCTCTTGCAGACTTAAAAACTGCAAAACGAAAATACAAATACCATATCAATATAACTCAAGCTCTTTCGGGTCTTAAAAATACTATTGTACTGCTGATGACAAATCCTTATGAAACAACCTGTCAGATCATATCAAATCTGCAAGACCTGTTTCTAAAATGCCTTGAATCAGTCCGGCCGGGCAGAAGTTATAAACGTAATTTTAAAAAGCGAAACAAAAAATTTCATTCAGCATACAGGCAACCTGCTTAATTCAACGGCATTGACCACTGGGTTTCTAAAACTTTGGTTTCAATCCTGCTTGTTTGAAAAGTGCATTAGCAGTAATACGATCAAGATTTCTATGTCGCTTAATTGGTATAACTTTATTCCCATTGGAATAAATTGAATGATTACCACCTTGTATCAGCAGATAAAAACCAAGGCTTTCAAAAAATCTTATCAAATCAAGCCGTTTGACCGACATCATCAACCTCTACCGGCATTTGCTCTATCAAACAATTGGCATGGGGTATTTCCATTTTCATTTCCTTATATGCCAAGACTATCTCAAAAAAGGCATCTCGGAGCAATGAACGGCAGTCTTCAAGGTTTTCCCCTTCTGTAATTATTTATGGCCATTCTATGAGTTGCCCCATATAACCATTCTTAAGTTTTGTATATTTGGCAGTATGGATCATAAACATCTTTTATACCTTCTAAATCACGGGGTCACCTGATATATTTTTCTTTTGATAGTTGCTCACATATTCAAGTAGAAATGCTGTCATAACCATCAAAAAAAGTCCTGCGATTCCGGCTAACATGACTATTAGGCGCTTTTTGGGTTTTATGGGATATTCACCTGATTTTGGTGCCAGCACCATGGTCATTTTACTTACCTGGCTTTTCAAAATTTCTATTTTTAAAATTGTTTTAGAAATTTTATTTTTTTCAACTACAAGAAGATCCCTATCCTTTTTTATTACCTCCCATTTTTGTAAAGCCGTGTTTATTGCATTCATAAAATTGTTAACAACAGACAAATCTCCCTGAATAGTATCGATATACAAAAGTGCTTCTAGTGATTTCTCATCCTTTTTTCCAGCTAAAGCTGCTATTTTCCTTTGTTCTATTACTAAAATTTCACTATTTGCTTTTGCATCAGCAACCATATCCTCTAAAGATGCTATTCTCTGATCAATGTTCCCCAATTCCAATAATTTTGACTTTGCTATTAAGCTATTTTCATCCAACTTAATTTTTTCCAGCCCGATCTCTTGATCATAGGCATTTATAATCCCTTCCATTAGGATGTTATCTTCTTTTAATATAAGAGAATAAAGATGCTGTAAGATTTTTTTCCCTGATTCCACGTCTGAAATATCCAAAGTAATATCAAGGATATCGGAGTTTTTCGGAATCGATACCTTAAAATCAATATCATCTGGTTTTTGTTTTAAGCCCAAGGCTGGTATTTCTCTTATTATTTCTTCATCATATATGTTTGCATCAATTTTCCCTTTAATATATACTAACGCTTCCAGATATCCACTCCCAAGTTTAACATACCCAGGTCGTATTTTCATTTGCACTTGATATATTTTGGGCGAGTAAAGGCTATATATCGCTGCAAAAATTATACAGATCAAGGTACCACCAATGATAAGGATTTTCTTTTTCCATAGAACCAGAAAAATATCCATAAGTTCAATTTCATCTTCGTCATATCTCATATCAGTATCTGTCATGATTTGTCCTCCAAAAGCCCTTGGGTAATTAACCGGCTAAAACAACTCCCTTTCACCTTTTTTTAAGATAGCTCCGTGTTTAAGCTGGTATTTTTCTGATTCTTGAGCATCAAACGCGCCGCCGATATCGTTGACCTTGTGATTAATTGTTTCAAGTAGGTTCTGCAGGTTGTCCCCCCAGTGCTGACCATCTTGCTCCCAAGCCCTCGCCAGTTCCCTTAAATGGTGAGCGTTACACAAAGCGTGTGAGCAATCGAATTTATAGTAAGGCTTCCAGCGACGGATTCGTAAAAAGCAATTTTATGAGGCAAAGTTCTTAGCGTTTTGAAATTGGCTCTTATGTTTAACATTTTTTATATATTCAATGAAGAAGGCGATGAAAATCGATATTAATAAAGCCATTACACCGAAAAGCAACGCAATCTTTCTGATATTTACTGCTCTAATTTTATTTGTTTCGGGATATCTTACTATATTGACGGCATTGCTTACTAATGTACTAAGATATTCCATGTTCAAATCATTTGCCTTTTTTGACAGAATAAAAATTCTCTCGCTTATATTCTTTAGATTTTCCTGTAGATAGGTAATGTTTTCTTTTTCTTTTTCTTTTTCCTTTTCCTTTAAACAAACAATCTCTTCTTGCAGGTATTCTTTATCAACCTCCATTTTTTTTGCATCTACTTCTGCCTCCAGAGCAGTTTTTATAAGAAATGAAGAAGAATCCTCTTTGACCAGACTCTTTATAAAGGATGTATCAAGAACCAACCTTGTTTCTCCTTTATCATTGCCTACACTCTTTGGTGCCGTATATCCTTCTGCTTGCTTTATATATTTTAACAGCTCCTTGGCAACCAATGCTTCCTTTTCCCTCTTTTTTCTTTTAACTTCAATTGTTTTAATTTTTTGTTTGTATAAATTAATAAGATTCTTTTTATTCTTGCTAAGTTGTAAAGTATGAATAGTTGCTTCAATTTGGGATATCTCAATATTGTTAAGCAGTTCTATCGAACTTTTTAGCTCTATGAACGACTCGCCGGTTTTTTTTGATCGGAAAAAACCGGCTTTTGCTATTTTAGAATTTAAAAACTTAATAAAATCATCTGTTTTTGTTTTAAAGGTATTGACGACATCAATATAGTCGGAATTTTTAAGAAAATTGTCGGGAAATTTCATCATAACTAACGGCTCTTGTCCATATTTTATCTCAAAGTCTTTTTTGTATTGGTTTATTATGGATAGTAATATTTCTTCCCTTTCTTTGTTCGATAAAATGCCGTCTTTTTCCTGAGTGAAGGTCAAGGTGAACCGGTTAGGATAGAAACTATATGACTCTTTCTTTATTTCAGCCTTTTTCATCTTTTCCTGAATCTCATATGGAATTATCGATTCTATGTCTATCATTGCTCTTAAATCTATTTCAGAAAAAGACTTGTTGCTTTTTTGAAGAAAGGAAGTCGCTCTCGCAATAATATCAGGTGTAATGATCTGCTCCTTGGCAAACATCGTATTATCCGGATTTTTGTTTTCTTCTATTCCCGGATAATCCAATGAAATGGCGCAGCTCGTTACATACTTTGCCGGATATCGCAACATTGCTGTCCCGATTGCCACACCTGTGATTAATATAGTCATGAGAATAATCAAAACCTTCCTTCTCCATAGAACCAAGAGACAATCCATTAGATCAATTTCATCATCGCAGGAAATGTTTTGATGTTCTTTTAACTCTGTTTGGGGATTTTCATTCACTTTTATTATATTCCTTTTTTTAGACAGGGTTTAAAGCAAGAACTTTGCTAAAAAAATTAAAAAGCAAATACACGGAATCCGTTATGTTTTTAAGATTTTCAATCTGAATCCCTTTATTTCAATCTTCGAGACCTGAATTTGTCAATAATTACTGCCAGAATACTGCTTAAAATCAACGAACAAAAGAAAACCATCATAGTTGAAGCAAGTGCTTTTGTTCTAACCGGTTTATCCTCTATTGTCGGAGATAAGTGTATTATAATTTTGTGTGCAGCAGCAGCAGCAGCTTCTTTCTGTAGTGTTGCAAGCATAATCTCTAAATTCTGGATTGCCAGTTCTAAATCTTTAACCTTTTCCTGAAGTGAATTCAGATATACCTGCTTATCAAGAACTTCTTTGGAACAAAGGAATTTTAATATATTCCTATACGCATGATTATTTACAGCCTGTTTGCATTCGGCTTCAATTCTATTTATATCTTTTTGTAGCTGCGATTCCTGTTGTTTCGCAAGCTTCATCTTAATTACTTTGTTCTGGTATTCATTCTCATAAGCTTTTTTTTGCTTTTCTATAACTAAATCAGATTCGTACCTTGCCTGAATATAATTTGAGATTTTTGGCACAAATTCATTTAATATAACAATTCCTTGTTGCGTATCGCTGCTTTCAATTGAAATTTCCAGTAAATTTGTACTGCCAATAATCTTGGTTTTAATTTCTGGGATATCTGAAATATTTAGTGATAATTTTTCTGCAATCTCTTTATTGAAAATTCCTCCAAGAAGTACATCGCTGATCTCAGCCGGAGAAACTATGATCTTTTGATCTAGTATTTGTTTATCCTGATCAAAAGTCAACCTCTTTTCCGGTTCAATAACAGTTACAATACGATATACTTTCGGCATAGCTGAAGTAATTACCAATGCAAACAGAGTAAAAACCATGCAAACACCTGCGATCATCCATTTCCAGCGCCAAAACACACTAAGAAGATCAAGTAAATCAATCTCATCTTCCTGGCTCATCTTTTCAAGGCTTTCCATTATTATCTATCCTTTTGAAGTTAATACTATTTTATCCTTTGAAATATTATTTATTTTTATTTCTTGAAAAAACAGTTCAACCGGTTTTTCATCTGTATAAAGAAGCTTATCATATATAAAATCGTTTATGCGATACATTGATTCAATAGTCAAACCAAAGAAATCTTTGCCTTTTTTATCTTCATCAAATATTGCTATCAACTTGATTGATGTCTCCTGTAAAGACAAATAGGCAATTTCTGCAAAGTCTGTTGCTCCGTAGAAAGCTATTCGCTTAATATTTTGTTCGGCAAGAGCGGCAAGCAGATTTTTAAGTTTTTTTCGGGCATCTTTATAAAAACGATAGGAATATTCAATATACTGATAAGTCAGACGGGTTTTTTCAGCAGCACCTTTTGAAGTTAAAATATATATAACTCTGTTTTTAGGGATATTGACAATCTTGAAATACCCTTTTCGGGCAAGCCTTTTTAGAAAAGAATTTACAAGTCCAAGCGATACATTGAGATTTTTAGCAATATCTCTTTGGCTTAGAAGTTCTTCTTTATTAATTTCTTCAAGAATTTTTAAAGTATGTATATCCGGAGTTCTCATAAATTTTTATAATTTTTGAGCCACTTTCAAAACGTTTCAGTTTGGTCAAGCTCAAGGCGGGCGAAAATTTCAACCACAGGAATACATCGGGTATTTCGAGGATTGAAATTTGAGCCCAACGCAGAGATCGGCCAAAATGGGGCGTTTTGAAACTGGCTCTTTTCTTTTATAGAATTATCAGGATATTAAACCAGATTCAAGGGAAGAATTAACAAACAGCCCAAAAGTTTGGTATTATTACTGCATTTTGGTTCGGAAGATTTATTGCAGACAGCTCCGCCCGGTAAATTACAAAATGATGCATCTAAACAATATTTCTTTTAGCTGGTTTGCGGCAGATTCTGGCTAATCTGTCTGTATTACTCTGCTGCTACTCGAAATCATGAAATAATGATAATATAATATGCAATCAAATTTATATTTATTGTAGTCTGTCGACTATATCTTTTCGTCTTTACTAATTTTTTGGCAAAAATGGATATTTTTTAAGGATATTATGTAATTAATTGATATTGCCAACTCACCTGTCTAATACCAACCTGATTATTGAAGTGCTTTAAAAAACTGGATTTTTTTTGTTCATATATTGAACATATCAGAGCATTTGTCAAGTATAAATTGGTCCTGTCTTACTGAACTATAAAACATTAATATCTAACAATATAATAGCAGAATCTGAAATCTATTTAACGGATCTGTAAAAATAGTTAGTAATTCACAATTACTATTACGAATTAACAGTCTGACAATATTAGATATAATATTTATATGGCTTTCAATTAATTACTTGTTTTACAGACATAATGATTTAGAATATAGGCAGGAAGATAAAACTCAAATCCGGCCACAGAATATTATCTGTGACCGGATTTGTGGAAAATACTATAAATTTATTTATGCATTTCAACACTTATAATATCTTTATTACTATCGTAGATTTTCTGCCCTATACCGGACACTTTCATTAGATCTTCCGGTTTGGCAAATGGGCCGTTTTTTTCTCTGTAATCAACTATTTTTTGGGCAACTTTAGTGCCGACTTTCTTGAGCTTTACAAGCTCCTTTACGGTTGCCGTATTAATGTTGATCTTGGCTTCATCTTTTGCAAAGGCAGTAACCCCTGAAGCTAAAACAAACGCAACTACAACACACAGACCAATAAACCGCTTTAAGTTTCTCATGTCATTTCTCCTTTGTTAACAGTTTGTTTGTTCTTGACAAATAACCAAATACCCACGACATCAGATATATCAATCCTGCTAATCCAAATGCGCATACCCGTAAGACCAGGGGAACCGCATTTGGATTGTACTAAAATATAGTTTTTTTATAACATAGAGCACCCCACAGATAGCATACAGATTAGAATGCAAAAAGAGTTCTTGATTTTTATAAGAATAATTGACAGTATATTGACAATATTAGATTAATTATACTTGTTTGAATATTGGAAGAAAATATAATGATAATAGATGAAGCCATTGAAGTCTTAAAAATTGAGGCACAAGGAATTTTAAATTTAATTGACCGTATAGATCACAATTTTGCCGAAATGGTGGAACTGATCTATAAATCAAAAGGTCGGGTAATAGTCAGCGGCATAGGAAAGTCGGGAATCATCGGGAGAAAAATAGTTGCAACCTTAAATAGTACTGGAACACGATCTTTTTTCCTGCATCCTGTTGAAGCCATGCACGGAGACCTTGGCCTTGTATGCAAAGATGATATTTTTCTTGCGCTTTCAAACAGCGGTGAAACAGACGAGTTGAATGTACTGATTCCAACTATCCGGAAAATGAAATGTACAGTAATAGCATTTACCGGAAAAACAAATTCCACACTGGCAAAATACAGCGATATTGTTATTGACATCGGAGTCGAGAAAGAAGCATGCCCTTTGGGACTGGCTCCCACTGCCAGTACTACTGCCCTGCTTGCTATGGGCGATGCCCTTGCTGTTACTCTTATTAAAAAGAAGAAATTCAAATCAAGCGATTTTAAAAAGGTTCATCCCGGTGGGGTGCTGGGCCAGCAACTTTCCAGCATGGTTAAAGATATAATGCTTACAGGGGAATCATTACCAGTAGTATTTAAAGGGGCCGGCATTACAGAGGCCATACAGAAAGCCGATTCAGGCGGCCTGGGCGCAACCCTTGTTCTGGAAAAAGATGGCACGCTTGCCGGCATAATAACCGATGGAGATATAAGGCGCATGATAGCCAAAAATCAAAATCCCAAAAAACTTAAAGCCGAAGACATTATGACCCAAAATCCCAGAACGGCAAATCCCGATTCTCCGGCTTATGACGCATTATATCTTATGGAAAAATTTCTTATTACAGTGCTTCCCATAACGGATTCTGACAACAAAATTCTTGGGGTGCTGCATCTTCATGATATACTAGGCAAAGGCAGTTTCAGATTTAACGGGAATTAAATAAATTATAACCGGTTTTGATGGAATAAAGCAACTATGGATAATACCAGCTATTATGAAATTGACACAACAATTCCTGCACTGGGAGAAGCAAAGATACCGGCGCCTGTTCATTATAATGAAAATGGAGACGTAAAGCAGACTTTCATTTCAGATAAGGACAAAGTATTAATAGATGTAAATCCTTATAAAATTACCAAAATGATAAAAGAAGGTAAAGAACCTCCTTCATTTGAAATGGCTGGACCGAGAGAAATGATCTATTTTGATCCCAGCAAGCTACGATGCGCACTTGTAACATGCGGCGGGCTTTGTCCGGGATTAAATGATATTATTCGCTCAATAGTCTTAGAGCTTTACCACAGATACGGAGTGCGTAATATCTATGGTATCAGATATGGCCTTCAGGGCTTTATCCCTAAGTACGGTCATGATATTATGGAGCTTAAGCCAGATAATATTTTGCATATACTTGAAATAGGCGGAACTATTCTTGGCTCATCCAGAGGGCCGCAAGCAATTGATGAAATTGTGGACAGTCTCGAAAGAATGGGAATCGGCGCTCTTTTCATGATAGGAGGTGATGGAACTCTAAGGGCAGCGATAAAGATTGCAGACGAAATTTCAAAAAGAGGCCTTAAAATAAGTGTTGTCGGTATTCCGAAGACTATTGATAACGATATTTATATGGTTTCCCGGTCATTCGGATTTGATACTGCCGTTGATGTAGCAACGCTTGCGATAAAAAGCGCGCATAACGAATCGAGCAGTTTTTTAAACGGCATAGGACTTATTAAACTCATGGGAAGATATTCAGGTTTCATAGCTGCAACTTCGGTTCTTGCCCAGCAGGATGTAAACTTTGTTCTTATTCCCGAAATAGATTTTGATATCGATGGCCCAAAAGGACTTTTATCATCTTTAGAAAAGCGGCTGATAGAAAGAAAACATGCAGTAATAATTGTTGCAGAAGGAGCCGGGCAAAGATTTGTTAAAAGTGAAGAAGAAGAAGTTGACGCATCAGGCAATATAAAGTTAAACGATTTCACTTCGTTTCTAAAAGATGCCATACTGGACTATTTCGAATCCAAGAAAATTGAAATATCATTGAAACATATTGATCCAAGCTACATTATTAGAAGCCTTCCTGCAAACGCCAATGACCATGTTTTTTGCAGTTTTCTCGGAAGAGACGCTGTGCATGCTGCAATGGCAGGTAAAACCAAGCTTCTTGTCGGAAGCTGGAGCAATAATTTTGTTCATATCCCTATGATTGAGTCAGCAAAAAAGAGAAAACAGGTAAATCCGCACGGAAAGCTGTGGCAAAGCGTACTTGAAGCAACAGGCCAGGGGCCTTTGAAAAACTAGCAGATACGGCAAGCCCGGGTTTAATCTTTACCAAGCTCAATAAATCTTTTCCATTTTACAGTAATAAGGCATAATTCTTTTTGTGCATCCTGATTACCATCAAAAGAAGTTAGACCGGTGAGTCCGGTATAATTTTTTATTTTAATAAGTTCATTTCTTACTGATTCAGGAAAACGGAGGCCGGATTTGCTTATTGTCTGAAACAGCATCATAGCAGTATCATAAGAAACAGCTTCAACAAAACCGGGATCTTCACCAAAATATATTTTAAAATCATTTGCAAATTCTCGAATATCAACAGAATCTTTTTCGATAAAAAAACCATCCGGTATTATTGCCTTATCCTGCATAAACTCACCGGCCATTTTTATCATTTTTTGTGAGTGCCAGAGATTCGTACCCAGCAGATACACATTCTTTATATCTTCATAGATTAACTGTGGAATAATAAGACCGGCTTTTGTTGGTGAATCAGGAATGAAGATCGCATCAAAATCAAGCAGCAATTCGTCTTGTTCTTTGTTTTCATTGTCAATATTTTCATCATTTTCTTCATCTGAAGATAATGAATCGGATGGCTTCCATTTTTCAATATTTTCGTGGGAAAAAGCCTGTCTTCCGATAATTTTTTTAATTGTATCAGTAAAATCTGTATGGTCCGGGTTATATGATTCTGCACTTACGATTGTACCGCCATTTGCCAAAACTTCATCATAAAACAGGCTCGTATATTTTACGCCATAATTTTCCAATGGATACAAAATTGCAAATCTTCTTATTCCTCTATTTTCCATTACATATTTCACAATGGAACCTACCTGCATTTCCGGCATTAAAAAGTTCCTGAAAACAAAATCTCCAGTATCTGTAATATCCTCTTTCTGGGTTAATAATACTATCGGAATTTTAGCTGCCTGAGCTTCTTTAGCCGCGATAACGGATTCATCTGATCCCATAGGCCCGATAATTACAGAAACATCTTCCAGCACAAGATCATTCACAGCTTGTGCCGCACTTTCAGGATTTGATTCGGTATCTTTTACCACAAGGTTTACCAAAACCAGCCCTCTTTCATCAGAAAATTTGCTTAAAGCAAGCTTGACTCCTTTTAATGCTTTATTTCCGAAAACATTAAGCGCTCCTGTTAGAGGAAGCAAACAACCTACTGTAAATGGTTTGCCAGCTGAAGTTTCATATATTTTCTGCAATACATTCTCTGCTTCTTTAACATTTTCATGATCAGGCATATTTTGTATAAAAGCGGTAAAAATGCTTGCCGCCTCTTTATATTGCTGATTTTCATAGTAGCGCAATCCGATCAGATACTTAAGGTACCCTATTAAATTATTGTCTTTTATGCTTTCTATGAGAAAATTTATGTCTTTTTCTTCAAGTTGCGATACGGCATTTTTTAGTTTTGTATTAATAATATTATTTTCATATTCAGTGCTTTTTAAGCGGGCATTGAAATAAGAAACCACAGCATCCGAAGGATTACTCAAAGCAAGCTGGGCATCTCCAACTAAAACATATGTTTTGGAAATATCTTTCTCTGTAAGCTTGTCTGAAAAAATACTTGCGGAGTATTTTATTACATCTTCAAACATTTTTTGCTTAAAATATCCTTCAAGAACTTTTATTTTTACATCAGGAATATACATACTTTCCGGATAGTCATTGATAAGACTCAAGTAGCTGATACGCGACTTATTGTTTTCACCAAGTTTATCATAGATATCGCCTATCCGAAACAACGCTGAAGGAATGAGGTGAGTTCCTGGATATTGTTTAATATATTCATTATAAGCTTCAAGGGCTTCGCTATATTTTTGTGTGGAAAAGAAATTTTCAGCTCTTGAAAACAAAACTATTCTTTCTGCATCATCATCTGTAACCGTATCATTAACAATTTCTGTTTTGGGAATACAGGCGAGTAAAACAAATAAAACCGGAACAAATAATAATCTGAAATATCTCATTTTATCGTCACTCTTTTTATATTATTTTTTATAAAAAGGTTACATAACTTTTAATGGTTGTCAATTAATTCTTGATATTGTTTGAAGAAACTATGATGTCTCTGTAAATGATTCACCGGATAAAAAATAAAAGCAATTCTTGCTGTAGTAATTTATCAATAATATATCATATAAACACATAATCACAAAATAATCTTGAACTTAAAGTATTTTAGGTTTAGCATAAAAACTTAAAATAATTAAGGTAGTCTTTAATCCGCTTTATCTGGAGAAATATTATAGGGAGAATTGTATATGAAAAAAACAAAATTCTTGTTATTTCTTATGGTATTGATATTTGCTGTTCCTGCATCAGCCGAATTTTTCCGCTATGTTGATAAGGATGGTTTGGTTAAATATACCGATGATTACAGCAAAGTTCCTAAAAATCAGAGGTCTTCTACCAGCGAATATAAAGGCTATGAAAACGGTTTTTCTGACGAAGCAACAGCATATGACACAGAAACCGAATATAACAGTGAATCAGAATATGATGCTGAAGTCGCCACAGAAACAGATACTGATACAGATACTGAAATTGATACCGAGTCCCCACCTGAAATAACGCAGGAAACGGAAGAAGACAAAGAAACTGCTCCAATAAGTAATGCGGAAGATTTGGATGCAACAAAAAAACGCCTGGATCAAAAACAACAGGAAATCGATACAGAGCTTGATGACCTGAAAAAAGAAAAAAGCGCCCTTGATGACCTGAAAGGAAAGGCTAAAACACAAGCTCAGGTAAATGAATATAATTTAAAAATTAATGTCTTTAATGAAAAAGCAAAAAATTCCCGGGAAAAAATAAAATCCTTTGAAGCGGAAGTTGAAGTATATAACAATGAGGCGGAAAAAAGCATTAAAAATTCTCTGGAACAATATAGGAAAGAAAAACAAAAGAAATAAAAGATAAAATAGAAAAACTATAACACATGAGCCACTTTCAAAACGTTTCAGTTTGGTCAAGCTCAAGGCGGGTGAAAATTTCAACCGCAGGAATACATTGAGTATTTCGAGGATTGAAATTTGAGCCCAACACAGAGATCGGCCAAAATGGGGCGTTTTGAAACTGGCTCACATCATTATGAATAAATTATAGGAGGATTACTATGTCAGATAAAACAGGCAGTGTTTCTGATTTCGATAAGGCGGTAGATGTAGGCCGACCACCAAACATCAAAAAACTCTTTCCAAATTCAAAGGCCCTTATAGTCAGTGGAAAATTTATCGACAGAGCCATGACAGCCAAAGGCAACGCAATTTCAATGGCTGCAAACGGCAGAAGCAATATAGTAATCCGTGGCGCATTGATGGCTGCACAAAGAGCTAATTCCGCTATAATTATTGAAATCGCAAAATCTGAAGGTGGCGCAAGCGCATATTGTGCTGTCAATTACTGGAATATAGCAAGGCAGGTAGATGCCCTTTGCAATGAGCTGTCAATTACAATCCCTGTTGCAATTCATGCGGATCACTACGGAATAAAAAACGAGAAGGACATTGCTGCTGCAAAAATTGAGATACCTACCCTTTTTGAAGCCGGCATGACTTCAATTGCAATAGATGCGTCACATATGCCGGATGATAAAAATCTTTTGGCAAATATAGAACTGAATCCGTATATTCCCAAATGGGCAGGTCTTGAAACCGAAGTCGGAGAAATAAAGGGCAAATCCGGTCTCTCAACTGTTGACGAAGCTTTATTTCTTATACAGGGTCTTAATGCGCATGATATTTTTCCTGATTGGATTGCTTTAAATAACGGGACAACGCATGGTATAGAAGCAAGCGATCAGGGAATTCAGGTGGATCTAACAGTAAGCATACACGACGCCTTGGCCAAATATAAAATTTCCGGTGCACAGCACGGAACATCAGGAAACAGCTCCGACAGATTAAGAGAAATAGCATCAAAAACACGCACAACAAAGGCTAATGTTGCTACAGCGCTTCAGATGGTTTCATGGGGTCTTGAAGTAAATGATTACGGGAATGCAATACTTGACAGTAATGGAAACTTCATAAAAGTAAAAGGCGAGGGTGTTACTGAAGATTTATGGAAACAAATGGTGGAGTATGCGAATTCAAAAGAAATAAAAGGTGGAAACTATAAAAAACTTAACATAGTTTTTGAAAACAAGATACTGAGTCAGCCCGAAAATATCAGAAACAGAATGGCAAAAAGAGTGGAAGAATTTGTATACAAAATTCTTGTAAATGTCTTCAATGGTAAGGATTCAGCTCCTTTAACCATACAAAATATCATAGATGCCGGAACATATGATCCGGGAGCAAAAACAGAAAGAATTGAAGATCCGTCACAGTGGACACCTGAAAAAATATCCGAAAAAGCTGCCTTGATAACATCGGACAAAGGAGCAGAAGGGAATTTCGACGATTAATATGCGGGAAAAAACAAACTGCTACTACTGTGGAGCAAAGCTAACCAAGAAGTTTTTTGAAGACAGACAGCGCCTTTTTTGTGAAGAATGCAATGAGCCTATTTACGAAAATCCTGTTCCTGCAACCTGTCTTGTAACTATCGATGAAGAAAAAAGGGTTCTTCTTGTTAAGAGAAATGTTGAGCCTAAAGCCGGGTTCTGGTGCCTGCCGGGTGGTTTTATTGAGCTTGGTGAAAATCCTGAAGAAGGTGCTTTGCGTGAACTTGAAGAAGAAACCGGCTTAAAAGGTAAAATTAAGACGCTTCTCGGTGTTAGTTCAAACCGGAACCAGCAGTATAATACAGTTCTTATTGTTGGATATCTTGTAAAAAACTACAGCGGGATTCTTTGCACCGGCTATGATGCATCGGATGCCGCATGGTTTCATTACAAAGAGATCCCCGAAATTGCATTCCAGAGTCACTTGAATTTTATCAGAATGTACTATGCAGCATATGGAGACTGATATAGACTTACAGATAAAGCTTTTGGACTGCGTTATCAGTCGCCCCCCTTCGACAACGTACCATCTGTACGTCTTACTCAGGGGTGCTCCTTCTGGCCTTGCCAAAAACATTATCTGTAAGTCTATAGTCGCATAAGTTTATTAAAATAAACATAAAGGATAAAAAATAAAAACTCCAGGACTCGTCATGCCGGCGAAAGCCGGTATCCATAACCTGTTAAGTTATTAAATTCCAGATTAAGCCGGAATGACAATAAAAATACTTTTCAACTTTATCAATAGAACAACAAAATATAATTAGGTTAAAATAGTCTATGAAAATTATTGATTTCCATTATCATCCGCTAAGCCCCGTTTTTGACTTTTTACCCCAACCTATGGGATTGTTGAAAAAAAGAAATCCTACATGGGCCAAACGATTCGCAAATACTCCAACTGCCCGCGATATACTTTCTTTTCTTGATGAAGAAGAAATAGACTATGCTGTATTACTTGCTGAAAGAATCCCAACAGTAACGGGAATAGTATCAAATGAGTTTGTTGCTTCACTATGCAAAGGAGAACCCAGGCTGATTCCTTTTTGCAGCATCAACCCTGCTTTAGATATTCATATGGATGTTATGCTGGAAAAACTTGTTAAAGACGGTTTTAAAGGATTAAAACTGTGGCCCAGCTATCAGCATTTCTACCCGAATCAGCAAAACATCTACCCACTTTATGCAACCGCTCAGAAATTGGGTATTCCAATACTTTATCATATAGGGACTTCCGTATTTGAGGGAACAAAGCTTAAATATTGTGACCCCATTTACCTAGATGAAGTAGCAGCAGATTTCCCAAAGCTTAATATTATTATGGCCCATGCCGGAAGGGGGTTTTGGTATGATAAGGCATTTACCCTGGCTTCTTTGCATAAAAACATATATCTTGAAATATCAGGCTTACCCCCGGCCAAACTCCTTGAATACTTTCCCCGGCTTGGAAAAATCGGTTCCAAAATAATTTTCGGATCGGATTATCCTGATGTAACATCCATAAAAAAGAATGTGGACTACATAAAGACTCTGCCCCTCGAACCTTCAATTATTGAAGGAATACTAGGGCTGCACGCCAATAAATTGCTAAACGTGTTTTGACAATTTATTACGTTTGAGCCAGTTTCAAAATAATATACTGCTTCAAGTTGTAATTGTTTGGTTATTCGAGCCAGTTTCAAAACGCCCCATTTTGGCCGATCTCTGCGTTGGGCTCAAATTTCAATCCTCGAAATACTAAATGTATTCCTGTGGTTGAAATTTTCTCCCGCCTTGAGCTTGACCAAACTGA
>Ga0180007_10001202_pt1 | contig 36917 bp, 36 predicted proteins | sample MM_PC_MetaG_FD_121122 | JGI IMG/M metagenome (GOLD analysis project Ga0180007, IMG submission 121122) | Groundwater microbial communities from the Aspo Hard Rock Laboratory (HRL) deep subsurface site, Sweden - MM_PC_MetaG | ecosystem: Environmental > Aquatic > Deep subsurface > Groundwater... | reverse complement strand
GTATTTCCCTTGATACGTGAACCTGTGATAACAATTGCCAGTATGCACCTGCTGAAGCACGATCTGGTCAATGTTCGGCTGGCGCTCAGCCTGGACATCCATAATCCGAATGTATTTCCGCTGATTTTTGAGTCAACCGAATATGATTTCTTCGGGGAAGGCCGCCGCTGGAACAAACAGCGCCACCAATCAGCCCTGACCCTGCCGCCCGATGCACATACCAGCCTGCAACTGCCGCTAACCCTCAATTTTGCCGACATGAACCGCCGCCTGCTGGATCTGGTTGCCGGCAAAGGTACTGTTGCCTACAAACTGACTGGCGATGCAGACATACGCACCGGACTGGATTATCTGCCGCAATTTACTCTCCACTATGACAGGCAGGGATCGATTAAGGTAGAATAAGCACATTGGGCATGGTGCTGCAGATTATCTAATAATCCCCGGCGTGATTATGGCATGGAAGATCAACCGGCTAGTTATGATGACACCGTAAGCGCCAGTGCCAAGCGCTGCTTCGGCCTGCCCTATCTGTATCCATACCAGCGCTTTGTAGTCGCTGCCATCATGGATCATTGCACTAACAAATATTCTCAATTTGGAAATGCGGCTGCAGAACAGCCGATTCCTGCTGATGTGCAAACACAGCAAATTGCACCGGAACCAGCTTTTGATCTGGATTCGTACCCCGGCCGGCATATAGTGATACTGCCAACCGGGGCTGGTAAAAGCCTGTGTTTTCAGTTGCCGGCCGTAATAGCCGACAGGCCGAGCCTGTTGGTGTACCCGCTGCTAGGGCTGATGCATGACCAGGAGCGGCGTCTGCGTGATCAGAATATTGCTTGTTCGGTTCTACAAGGAGGGATGAGCACAAGTGAAAGAAGTAAGGCCATCCGGAGCCTGCAGGATGGAAGCTGTAATATTCTGATTACCAACCCTGAAGCTTTGTGCAGCCAACACATCCTTGATGAAGTAGCGAAAATCAGATTTTTTCATTTCGTAATAGACGAAGCCCATTGCATAGCTGAGTGGGGCGACACTTTCCGTCCATCCTATCTGGAGCTTGGCCGTATTATTAGCGAACTGCAGCCGGAAGTTATTACCGCTTTTACGGCGACAGCCTCACCCTCGGTACTGAAGCGGGTGGCTGAGGTATTGTTTGCCGGGAAAGATTATACACTGATCAGCGGTAATGCCGATCGGCCCAATATTTACTATGAGGTACGGCGCTCATTGTCCATGAAACGGCTATTATCTGAAACCGTCAGGGAGGCTAAAAAACCATTGATCATATTCATTCCGTCCCGTTCCGGAACGGAAATATGTGCGATGAGTCTGCAGGCCGAATTCCCGGAAAACCAGGTGCGCTATTACCATGCCGGGCTGGAACGAGAAGAAAAAGCGGCAATCGAGCAATGGTTTATGCAAAGCGACAGCGCTGTGCTCTGCGCTACCTGCGCCTACGGCATGGGCATGGACAAAGCAAATATCCGCACCATCATCCATACCGAACCACCGGGATCGGTAGAAGCCTATCTTCAAGAAGCCGGACGGGCGGGACGCGACGGACTGCCGGCCAAAGCTATTCTGTTGTGTGGTCCGCTGCTGCTGCCAGTTGAGGCGGGTAAAAATGCACCGGAGTCTGCATATTTAAATGAGCGTCGCCGCCAGATGACTGACTACCTGCGCCAGAACCGGGAATGCCGACGGAATTTCCTGCTGCGGCTGCTGGGTTCGACTGAGGTAGCTTGCAGCGGCTGTGATGTCTGTGCTGGCGAAATTGACGCCGGTGAAATTGAAAAAAAGGCTTTACTTTGGGCTATCAACAGGCAGCGCCGGCGCTTAACTACAGCCCAGGCAAGTGCTTTCCTGTCCGGCAGGATGGGACAACCCTGTCTTGCCGGTTTTGGTCTCTTTGCCGACTGGAAACCAGTGGAACTGGAAGAAGCGTTGCACAATAGTATCAGCCGCGGCTGGCTGCGGGTAAGAAACAGATGGCCATGGAAACAATACCTCTATCTACCCGGCCACAAGCCCGCGCAGCCGATTCAAGCTACGGAGCCTTACTCTTCGTCTTCGTCATCCGCCACTGCTCTGCCCGATTGACGTCGTCTGTCACCAGGGATCTCATCATCTTCGTCCATTGTCTCTGCGACTGCTTCGGGAGCTGCTTTGGGTACGCGTCGGGCTTTCGGGGTATGAACTGCTCGTGGTTTGTACTCCTGGGGGTTGGCGATTGACCGAAGCAGCGTAGCAATAAGGATCAGGGCGGCGATGGTAACCAGCACCTCCCAGTGTTTAAAAACCTCCATCGCCAGGTACAGACGATCTAGCAGTGTCATTCCTTCAACCATGCGGGGCTACCACCTTACCTTAATATTCTACAGGGAGAATGACTGCTCATTACAGGGCAGAACCGCTGTTTCATCCGCATACAGCAGGAAGCGGAGTTTATCTGCTATATTTTTTTCATTTCCGATGAAGAACATGCCGTAGTAATCGTTTTCGGTGTCGTCAAAATGTCGCACTACCCTGGCTTTTATATCCAGCTGGTCTTCCATGTAACGAATCAGCATATTCAGTACTGTATTTTTTTTAATATTTACCTTAAAGCTGCGTTTGGGCAGACTCATCAGCATGCCTTCTACCGATAGATCCAGGACCGACGGTACACAGGGATCCGGTTTTTTTTCACTAACTTTGAAGTAGTTATTCTGGTTCAGTTTAAAGGCCAGCGCGCGCGCGAATTCCCAAGAAAAATCAAGGGCCTGAAAATCGAGACAGACCCGATGCTCGCTGTCATTACGCAAATAGACATAGCCGACCACATATTGATAGAACAACAAGGGGCAGTAGATCTCCGATACAATGCCCTGGCTGCTTTTTATCAGGCGACTCTTTTCGAGACTGGCACCTTCCAGAAAAATCGAAGGACCTTCGTAGGCATCGGCCATACGCTGGGTTATGATTCGTCCATCCGCATATGGATCCTCGGTGGGCAACGGGCTTTGGGTGCTGGGGACCAGCAAGGCCCGGCCGAAATGGGCTACCAGACGCTCCTCGATGGTTTCTGGTTTACGTCCCTTTTGAAACATCACCAACGCTCCATATCCGGCATACAGCTCATAGCGCTGCTTAAAGCTGTCCATGAGGGCGCTGATCGAAGATACATCCAGGCCATCCTGCACCATGGGCATTTCCACCTCGGAGTATTCGCAGGATTCCGGATAATCCAGTACTACATGCTGATTGTTCATATAAAACTCCACCTTCAGTTCCTGAGGAGGAGTAACCCGCACCGAGCGCCTTTTAGGCGCTTTTAACACGTCTTTCGGGAAAACCAGAAACATGCGGCCGTTTACGATTTTTCGAATTTTAGCGATGAAGGTCATGCGCTGGTCGACATAATTGCAATATACACTTACCATTTCCCAGGGCTTAAATTGTTCGGCATGGTGCGCCAGGGCTTCCAGCTGCAGATGCTCTTTGTCGAAATCCTTGATAGCGGCATACAGGTGCTTCCCAGGGCCGTAGAGCAGAACCCGCCCGCCAGTTTTTGCCAACTGCTTAAATATGAACTCTTTTTCGATACCAGTAACCAGGTTGGACATCTGCGCCCTCCGTACTCGATTATAACAGACAAACAGTTCGTTTGAAAGCCGGAAATGCAATTAGGCTCATACTTGCAAAAAAGCGGCTGTCCGCATAGTATGTTTTCATAGTCAATATTCAGGAGTTATTACATGCAAAACCCGCATAAGTATAGTGCTATTGATCAGAGCCCCTTGTGGCCGGAACTGTCCGCCAGCAAACCGGAAAAGCTGCGCGAAGTACTGAATGCACAACGGATACACGAGCGTATCCTTCCGGCCGGAGGCGGTCTCAGCTATTCCTGGGCGGCTATGGATCTTGCCGACCGAACTGTCGAACTGTTGCAGGCGGCAGCCGATGAACTGGGACTGATCGACCAGTACCGGCAGGTTTTAAGCGGCCAGATGATGAATCGGGGAGAAAAACGCATGGTGCTGCATCATGCCTTGCGCGGCAGTCCGGCCGGGCGGGTTGTAGTGGACGGGGTTGATTATTCAGCTTTTTATGCCTCCGAGCTGGCACGGCTGAGCGCCTTTGCCGACAAGATCCGCAATGGCGAACTGCGTACTTCCGTAGGCAAAACTTTTACCGATGTAGTGCAAATCGGCATCGGCGGTTCCGATCTGGGTCCGCGGGCGCTCTATCTGGCGGTGGAGCAGCAGGCACGTAGCGCAGGATTGCTAAAACTGCAGGCCCATTTTATCAGTAACGTCGATCCGGATGATGCCAATGCCGTACTGGCTGAAATAGATGCAGAGCGTACCCTGTTCATCCTGGTCTCCAAAAGCGGAACCACCCAGGAAACACTGGCGAACGAGGCTCTAGTACGCTCCTATCTGCAGCAGAAGACCGGACTGGATGCGGCCAAACAGCTGGTTGCAGTAACCAGCCAGACCAGCCCGCTGGCCAATAATCCTTCGTATCTGGATTCTTTCTATATTGACGATTACATCGGCGGCCGTTACAGCGCCACCAGCGCGGTGGGCGGACTGGTGCTTTCGGTGGCACTTGGGCCGGAGACTTTTCAGGCGATACTGGACGGGGCTGCTGAAGCCGATGAACTGGCTCTGAACACCGACATCCTTAAAAACGCAGCGCTACTGGACGCCTTGCTCGGCGTCGTACAACGTAATATTTTCATGCGGCCTTCGACAGCCGTTTTGCCCTACACCCAGGCGCTCAGCCGCTTTCCGGCGCATCTGCAGCAGTTGGATATGGAATCCAACGGCAAACAGATCAGACGCGACGACCAGCCCTGCGCAATTGCCAGCGGACCGGTGGTATTCGGAGAACCCGGCACCAATGGTCAACATTCATTTTTCCAGTTGCTGCATCAGGGGACTGATATAATTCCACTGCAGTTTATCGGTTTCCGCGAAAATCAGACCGAAAATGATCCGCCGTTCGAAGGCTCCACCGCCAGGCGCAAGCTGAATGCCAACCTGACAGCCCAGATTGTGGCTTTTGCCCTGGGCAAGGATGACGCTGATCCGAACAAGCAGTTCGCCGGCGGTCGCCCTTCTACCCTGCTGATAGGAGACCGCCTGGATGGCAGGGCTCTAGGAGCATTGCTGGCCCATTATGAGAATAAAGTGATGTTCCAGGGTTTTGTGTGGAATCTGAACTCTTTTGACCAGGAAGGCGTGCAGTTAGGGAAAAAGCTTACCCAGAAGGTGCTTGCCGAAACCGGGCCGGGAGACGAGGTACTGGAAGCCTATGGCTGGCTGACTGGGGCCCTATGAGGCTCGATCGCAACTGCATTGTCTTTACCGGTGGCGGAACCGGCGGCCATGTATATCCCGGCCTGGCGGTTATCGAAGCTCTGCGCAGGCAGTGGCCGGGCCGGATCGTATGGATAGGCTCAGGCAAGGCTGTTGAGCGTGAGGCGGTAGAACAGGCTGGAGTTGAATTCCTGTCGATTTCATCAGGGAAATTCCGGCGTTCACTTTCGCTGCGCAACTTCAGCGACCTCTTCCGCATCCTGGCCGGTTTTTTCCAGTCAGTGGCCATTTTGCGGCGGCTGAAACCCTGCCTGCTATTTTCCAAAGGCGGCTATGTAAGTGTACCACCCTGTGCCGCGGCGGCTTTTCTGAAGATTCCTTATTTTACGCATGAATCCGATGTAAGCCCGGGCCTGGCTACCAGACTGAATGCCGGCTCGGCAGCGGCAATTTTTGTCAGCTGGCAGGATACCCTGCAGTACCTGAAGCCGCAATGGCAGCGTAAATCGCTGATTGCCGGCAATCCGGTGCGTGCAGCCATTGCTACCGGTGATGCCGCACGAGGTCGGCGCTTTCTGGGCAGTCCGGATGCGCTGCCGCTAATCCTGGTATTGGGTGGCAGCCAAGGCGCGGAGCAAGTAAACAAGCTGATTCAGAGTGTATTGCCGGAACTGGCGGGGAAGGCTTTTGTGGCGCATCAGACCGGCTCAGCCGGTCTGCCCTGCCGACCGGCTGATTCCGGATACAAGGGCTTTGCCTACCTGCATCAGGAACTGCCGGATGTATATGCGGCGGCAACGGTGATTGTAGGCAGGGCCGGTGCGGGAACTATTTGGGAAGCCTGTGCCGCCCGGAAACCCCTGATCCTGATTCCTTTATATGGACCGGATACCCGTGGTGACCAGGTTCACAATACCAGGCTCCTGCAAAGCGCCGACGCTGCCCTGGGGCTGATCGGCGACGAAGCCACCCCTGAAAATTTGCTTACTGCGCTTACACAGATACTGCACACTGACGGCAGGGCGGACAAGCTGGTCGAGCGGGCATCTGCAGTAATGAATCCCAATGCGGCTGCCGATATTGCCGCTGTCGTACTCAGCCAAATAGGGAGAACCGCGATATGAACTACCTGGACATCATATTTCTGGTTATTCTGGTAATCACCGGTTTGCGTTGCCTTATCCGGGGTCTGGTGGTTGAGATAAGCTCAAAATTGGCAATAATGGCGGCTATCGCTGCCGGATTCCTGATGTACAAGCCGGTGGGTGCCCTGATTGCCAGTTTTGTTGCTCTAGGTTTTCTGCAACCAATACTGGCTTTTCTGCTGGCCGGAACGGTTGCCTTTCTTTTGGTCAAACTTTTAGGAAAATCGCTGCAGACAGTAATTGAAACCCTGAATCTGGATTTTCTGGACAGTGCTCTAGGTCTGATTTTCGGCCTTATCGAAGGGCTGGCTATCGTACTTATCATCTTGGCGATTTTTCACTTTCAACCGTTCTTCGATATGACCGGCTTCCTTTCCGGCAGTCTTATCGCCAGGATTCTAATGCCGCTTTTTATTAAGATTTTACCTGTACTGCCTGCAGCAGAGGAAGCAAGCCGGCTGCTGTTTTTCCAGACCACAGGAGCCGCCTGATGTTCGAGAATATTATCGGGCAGAATGAGCTGACCACTCAACTTGTTACTGACCTGGAAAGTAGCAGTCTGCCCGGCTCGCTGCTATTTGAAGGTCCGGCAATCAGCGCAAAAACCAGCTGTGCGCTGGAACTGGCCAGAGTCCGGTCTTGTGACGGCAAAGCCCGCTGGAACTGCCCCTGCGAACAATGCGCCAGGCATCGACGGCTGATCCACCCGGATTTGATAATGCTTGGCCCCAAGAATCTGCGCGAAGAAATAGCCATCGCAGTAAACATGCTGCAGACTGTACCGACTACAGCCAGTCGTTATTTTTTTATCAGAGCAGTCCGGAAACTGACCAACCGCTTTGTTCCCGATCTGTATCAGAACGAAGAAGGTCGCCTGGCAAAAGCCCAGGCACTCATTCGTCCGATCATGGAAGGGTTGGAACAATGCGCTCCGGAAAACAGTGACGATCAGGTCGTAGCCACGGAAGCCCGGAAGCTGCTGCCCGCCTGCGAAAAATTACAGGAAATGGTACCCGCAAGCACTCCGGTTTTCCAGGTGCGTTCTGTAGAACACATGATACGACTGGCCCCCTGGCACCGGCACAGGATTGTACTGATGGAGCATGCGGATAAAATGATGGAAAGCGCCCGCAACGCCATGCTGAAGATGCTGGAAGAACCACCGCAGCAAACCACCTTCATCCTTACTACAACCCGCCGTGGTGCAATAATCCAGACCATATTATCACGATTGCGTCCTTACCGGTTTTTACCCAGAAATGAAAATGATACCAGAGTGGTTCTGGACCGTATTTTCCGGCTTGACCAGCAGATGGATTCTGAACAAACAGCGGACACACTGGAATCGTACTTCATGCGTTTCCGTAGTCAGGCCAAACAGAGTGTAGCTGCTTATGCGCGCCAATTTCTATCTTCGATACTGGCAGAGCTGCTTGATCGCGGATACCACCCCGATGCCGGACTAAAACAGCTGTCTGCGGAATGCCGCCTGCCGGCAGAATTGACTCTGGCTGCTATGCTAAAAGAAAGCAACGGGCTGGGCGGCTCCAGCGAGGCCATGAACTGGCTTTTTCCGGCTTTTCTGGAAGAAGTCGGCTCGCTGCTGGCCGGGCTGCTGAAGCAGCCCGGCAGTGGTTTACCGACCTTGCGCTTGGCCGAATACTGGTCGGTGCTGAGTCGTGACGCTCAGCTGCGCTATTCCAGCTATAATCTTAATGCCGCAGCTTTAAGCGAACGGATGCTGGACAGTCTACTAAGGATGGCGCTGTGAGGAAGTTTCTAAGCAGGGCAATGGATAAAGTATCCCGGATGAATGCGGATGCCATACGCAACCTGCTGCGTACCCTGGCTGACGAAAATGACCGGTTGGAAACCGTGCTGGACAGCATGATGGACGGAATTATTGTCTGTGATGTGGATCACCGGCCTATCCTGATAAACAAATCGGCTGAGCGGCTTATTCCCATATCGCAGACCGACTTGTATGAAACCAATTTATGGACCAGTGTCCGCGATTCGGAACTTTCAGATTTTTTCTATTCCAGTCTGGAAAACGAAGAAACAATTTTGGACCGCGAATTCGCACTCGAAGGCAAACAGGGAACCAGGATTATTGCCATAAGCATCACGCCGCTAGTAAAGGAAAAACGCATTACCGGCACGCTGATACATATAGAAGAAACCACCGAAAAACGCAAAAAAGAAACCCGGTTGCGCCGTGCCGAAAACCTGGCCTCGCTAACAACCCTGGCCGCCGGTGTTGCTCATGAGATAAAGAATCCGCTGGGAGCAATAAGCATTCATGTACAACTTCTGCGAAAAACCCTGCAACCGGTAAAAACCGCAGGCATGGAACGTTACCTTAGTGTAGTAGAGGAAGAAATAGACCGGCTTAACCGCATCGTGGTAGACTTCCTTTTTGCAGTACGCCCGATGGACATAGCCAGTATCAACGATGACCTTAACGGCATGCTCAGTGAACTGGTGGCCTTTATCACTCCGGAAACAGACAGTATGGGCATACAACTGGACGTAAAACTGGAAAAAGACCTCCCCTTGCTGCGCTTCGACAAACGCTATATGAAGCAGGCATTGCTGAATCTGGTAAAGAACGCCAGTGCGGCCATGGACCAGGGAGGCACACTGCAGCTGCGTAGCTGGCAGGAAAATGACGAGGTTCGGATTCTGGTAAAGGACAATGGAACCGGCATTCCAGAAAAAAATCTCGGCAAAATATTCGAGCCTTACTTTACCACCAAGGCTAATGGAACCGGATTGGGTCTGACCCTCACCTATAAAATTATTAAAGAGCACGGAGGTGATATAAATGTCAGCTCCAGGGAAGGATTTGGCACGGAGTTCATCATATCGCTGCCGATTCCGCAAACTGAACACAAACTGATTACCGGCCGTTGTGCTGATGGGGAGATATGCAATGAAATTCAGGATACTGATAGCTGACGACGAGCGTAATATCAGAGAAGGTCTGGGCGAGTACTTCCGCATGGAAGGTTATGAGACAATTCTGGCAGCTGACGGCAGCGAAGCGATAGCTTATGCCGACCAGGGAGACATTGATCTGGTTATCAGCGACCTGAAAATGGGACAAACCGGCGGAATGGATGTACTCAAGCACATCAGCAGCCGCTATCCCTCAATTCCGGTCATCATGCTAACCGGTCACGGTACTGTCGAAGACGCAGTTTCGGCGATGCGTGACGGAGCTTACGATTTTATTACCAAGCCGGTTAATATGGAGCATCTGCTGCTGCTGACAAAACGGGCGCTGGACAGAAAGGTTCTCGCCCAACGCAACCAGGAACTGCTGCAGGAGATAGAATCCAACAAAAAAATATCCAGCATAATCGGCCGCAGCCCGGCAATAAAGCAGATTTTTGAATTGCTCAAAAAGGTAGCCCCAACTAAAGCCAACGTACTCATCACTGGCGAAAGCGGTGTAGGCAAGGAACTGGTAGCCGATGCATTGCACAACCTTTCCAATCGCTCGGACAAGCCTTTTATAAAAGTACATTGCGCCGCCCTCGCCGAATCTTTGCTGGAAAGCGAGCTGTTCGGGCACGAAAAGGGGTCCTTTACCGGTGCAGCCGGCCGCAAGAAAGGACGTTTTGAACTTGCGAACGAAGGCACACTATTCCTTGATGAGATTGGTGAAATAAACCCCAGTGTCCAGATTAAAATACTGCGAGTGCTGCAGGAACGCCGCTATGAACGGGTCGGAGGGGAACAAACTCTGGAGACCGATGTCAGGATTATTGCCGCAACCAACCGCGACTTAAAAGAAGAAATAAACAAGGGCAGTTTCCGTGAAGATCTGTATTATCGGCTGAATGTGGTAAATATACATGTACCGCCACTACGCGAACGCAAAGAGGACATCGCCATTCTAGCCAACGCGTTTTTACAGGAATTTGCACGTGAAAACAGCAAAACCATAGAAGGTCTGGAGGCAAAGGCAAAAGCCAGTCTGTATGCCTACGCATGGCCTGGCAACATCAGGGAACTACGAAACTGCATGGAAAGCGCAGTTGTCCTATCCAGTAACAATATTATTACACTTGAGGATCTTCCTCCCAATGTCCGGGGGGCTGGCGACAGTTCCAGCATTAAGCTGCCACTGGGCATAAGCATGAACGAGGCTGAAAAAATCCTGATTGCGGAAACTCTGGCGGCGAACAGCGGAAACAAAAGCCGGACAGCCGAAATACTTGGCATCGGGCGGAAAACTTTGTATCAAAAAATACTTGATTACGGCATTGAATTGGAAAACAGCCCTCAGGCTGAATGATCCTGAGAATATTCGCGCAGCAGACGCCTCGAAGCAAGCCGCAATTCTGGCTGCTCGGACTGCTGCGCCGCCTTTAAAACCGGTAATAGCAACTCGGAGCGGGTAGCCTCGGCAATTTTCAGGATTGTTTTGCGGCAAGTGAGGCTGCTGCGCTGCCAGGCACCGGCGATTTCCGAACCACCCTGTGCCAGTCCCAGCACCGCGGCGGCGCGGATACACGAACAGATAACCCGCTCGTCGCTATCATAGAGACCCTTGCGTAAAAATACCCATACCGAACGTTTTCCGGAAAGTCCCAAATACTTGGCTGCTTCGGATCGCTCTTTCGCGTCCTGTGCACTGACCAAAATCTGGCCCAGCTTAAAAACATCGGTTTTGGTAGCAGAATCTAATACACTCAAAGTTGTCCGGAGCGTGCCGGGACTTACCCTGCTCTTGGCGGCAGTTAAAACTTTATAGGCACGAACGGTGCGGGTAAAGCCAAGGGCGGTCGCAGCTGTACCGGAAGCATCCGGATGCAGTTTCATCGACAGATTACGGTAGGCTTTGCGAATCTCTTCGGAGGGAGCATCGCGGCCGAGTCCTAAGGCCAGATAGCAGCTATCATCGTTCACGCAGCACCACCTTTTCTGTCCGGACAGACAACTCAGTCAGCAGTACCTCCAGCAGCGGCAGAAGCTTTTGCGCCTGTCCACTGTCCTGCTCGCGTTGGCAGGCTGTCGAATGTTCCAGCATTTCGGCCAACTCCATCTCCATTGCTGTATCAAGACTTAGTCCAACAGCCGCGGAACTCAAACGCTGGCTCAGCCAGGCCAGGCGCTGCAAGGGAGGCAAGCTGTCTTCGCTGCCTTCAAAAAAAGCCACTGACTGCTCTGCCCCGGTATCCAGATCGCGAGCATGTACCTTCAGGATATCGCCCTCGTCAATATAAAAATCAACTTCGATGCGCGGCTGCCCTTTATTGGCCTTGCGTATTCCTGAAAGCAAAAACTTGCCCACCGAGATGATGGTATCATCGGTGGTTGATGCCGTCTGCAGGACATGTATTTCTACGGCGGATTGAAAATCTTCTACTGTGGTAAACTCACGTTTTCGCCGGGCAGGCAGTGCGGTGTTCTTGGGCAGAATCGGAATAAAAGAACCATCCTCTATCTCCAGGCCGAAGGTACGCGAGCATACATCGGTAAAGGAAAAACCGCTCAGCCGCTTCTGCAGCCGGGCTGCCTCAATTGCAGCACCGATAGCCACAACCTCTTCGGGATTCACCCGCACATCCGGCTTGCGCAGGCCACAGGCCAACAAGCGCTCGGTTACAAGAGGGATTCTGCTGCTGCCGCCGGATAGTATAAGCATATCTATATGCTCGGCTTTTATCTTTGTCTCATTAAGAACCTTTTGGGTAAGCGTAATAGATCGATCAATAAGCGGGGCTATCAACTGTTCCAGCAAAGTACGGCTGAGGGTTAACTTCGGATGGGCAAGCCCGGACGCTGACTGCAGAAAGGGTACCGCAATCGTAGCCTCCTGGCGCGAGGACAATTCTATTTTGGCTCGCTCGCATAGATCAGTAACATGCCGGACCAGATAGGGATCAGCGGAAAGGTCGATGCCGAATTCTGAAGAAAAAACGCCGGCCACATGTGCAAACAAAAGTTGGTCCAAATCTACACCCCCCAGCTGGGAATCTCCTTCGGAGGCCAGAACACGACAGGCGGACTGATCCATGGACAGCACACTGACATCGAAGGTGCCGCCGCCAAAATCATAGACAAGTATGCGTCCGGCCGGAACATCTTTTAACGAGGCCCAGCTTTTAGCCAGGGCGGCGGCCGTCGGCTCGTTGAGTATGCGAGCGGTTTTCAGGCCGGCGATTCCGGCCGCAGCCCGCACTGCCCGGCGCTGCGGATCGGAAAAACGGGCGGGCACGGTTATAACGGCTTCCTTAACTTCAAAGCCCAGATAATGCTCAGCGTCCTGCTTTACCTTTTTGATTATAGCCGCGGCTATTTCAATTACCGGAAAATTGCGGCCGGCTATGGTTACTGATTCTACACTTCCTAGACTGCGCTTTACTGCCATAAAGGCCGACTCGGGGTCGGCCAGTGCCTGGTTACGGGCGGAGGCCCCGGTAAGCACTTCTCCGGAATCGCTAATGGCGAAAACAGTAGGATTGATGCGCTCGCCACGGTCATTGGGTATGACCACGACGGTATCGCCGTCAAACCAGGCACAGAGCGTGTTGGTTGTACCAAAATCAATGCCGACTACCCCGTGCAAACTCAGCTTCCTCCGCCACTGCGCAATTGGTCCATGGCAATGACAATATCCACTTCAGCCGTAGTAGCACCAAGTCGGGAAGCAATTACGGTGGGTGATAAACCCTGAACATGCAAACCAAGCACCTTACCTACAAAATCAGCCTCGCTGTTTCCAGGTTTATTTGACAACTGCAAAAAAGGAACAGTGTCCTGCATTAGCTGCCGGCGGTCCGGCGAAGCGGATACAGAGGAAGGGATGTTTGCAGCTGGCATGTTTGCGGCTGGCATGTTTGCGGCTGGCATGTTTGCGGCTGGAATGTTTGCGGCTGGGCTGACAGGCAGGTAAGGTTCCTGCGCTGCAAGCGACTGGCTTTGAACCGCTTGGACTGCAGCCTGGGAGCCGTAGGTATACGCAGGGGCGGCTGTGGCGGCAGCACCTTGGGTATTTTGGCCGGCGATTATACTGGCGTTATCGCCCGGTACTGTCTGCATTCGTCCTGAGCGGTTATAAATAATCGCTTCGTTTTGATGCTTGCGGTTTTCCTGGCCCAGCAAGGTTATCCTCCGGTCGGCATCGGCAATCTGAACCTTAAGCTGCTGAATCCGGTCTTCCAGGATATTGATATTGCGCTCTGCACTGGCATCCAGCTCTATTAGCAGGCTATTCACTTCCTGCCGCACTCCATCCACTGTCGACGTACTGGAAAAAAAAGTTTTTGTTTTATAACGCAGCCATATTAGAACACCTATGCAGAAAACCACCTGCAGGCCTAACGATACTATAAATCCGGTCACATGTTACCCCGATATGTCAATATTTCTGCCCAAGCCCGGATCACGAACGACTTCTTTATCATCAATTTCCTCATCAGTGCTGTCCGGCGCATCGTTGGCTGCATGCTTGCGACCGTCATAGAATGGCACGTCTTCCTTCTCGGTTGACGACTTGATCTGGCCGGCATCAATATCCGAATCCTCTTTGGCATGTACGGTTTTAGCTTCTTTGCTGCTGCGTTTCTCTGCCTCGATGCGGCGATATGACTCACCGGCGCTTACGCTATCCTTTTCACCGGCCTGCTGCTTGTGAACATGGCCCATCTGCATGAAAAGAGTCTGCAGGTCAAGTGGTTTTATGGACATCCGACGGCCCCTTTTTGAGCAAATCCTCGTCTAATTCCTGGTATTTGGTAGTCTTGATCATCATATTCTCGAGGTAAAAGGTAATGCCCTTATACTCGTTTTTAATTTCTTCGCGTATATCTTTTATAACAATTCTGGAACCGGGGAAGATTTTTCCGGATACACTTACCTTGCCCTTTACCTTAAGGTTGTTCAAATAACCGAGTATCGAGTTGTATTCGGTTTTAAAGGCATCAAGCTCTGCGTCGGCATCCGACTTCTTAAGCGTAAAATCGTCAAGCATTGCTTCTTTTTCTTCGGAAAGAGTTTTTTTCTGTTTTTTCATATCGTTGAGCGTACTGATATTTTTTTCCAGCTCGTCGATACTCTTTTCCAGCTGCTTTATTTTCACATCCAGCTCGTCAAGCCGGGCCTTGCTCTTAGGATCGGTACCGACTTCGAGAATTGTTTCGGCGCCGCCGGTTGCCGTACCGATGGTCTTAGCCGTAATTTCCTCGCAGGCCCGGTAACGTCCGCCAATGATGGCCGCGTGCTTGCCGCCGGAACAGATAATACGCTTGTCCGCGACAATTTCCGAGTTGATGATACTCTGCGAAACAATTACATTCTCGCCAGCGGAAACATTGGCGTTCTCGATAAACTTTGCCCAGACATTTTTGCCGGCACTGATAACACCGCCGCCTTTGCCGGTTATGCCTTGATGGACAACGATATCACCCTCGGCGCTTATTTCAGCCTTGCCGACGTTTCCTTTGATTTCTATGTTGCCGGTGGCTTTTACCGAGAAACCATCAGACACGTTGCCCAAAACAATGATGGTTCCCAAAAAGAATTTATTACCGGTCTTCAGGTCAATGTCGCCATTGATGGTGTAGACTGTTTCGACATTTACCTTGCCATTAAGAAAATTGGCCTCACCGTTCACTTCGGCCAGAATGGTCAAACCATCACCGGCCACCTTTACATTCTTGCCGATCGGCATCGGCATGTCCTTGCCGTTCCTGGCAGGCAGAACTTTCCCGGTTACGGTCCTTCCGGCCACTCCCGGCTTGGCTGGAACTTTTTTGGCCAGCGGCTGTCCTTCCATTACGTTTTGAACCAGCTGCAATTCTTTATAATCGACTTTGCCGTTCTTTTCTTCCAGATGCAATTTGGTCTTGTCTGTCTCGAAGAAAAACTGAACACTGGCATCCTGCCCATTCTGCGGGCGCTGCCCGGTTGCTACCAGGATAGGTTCTTTGTAGCGCGGACTGTCTTCCAGCTCCTGAATCGTTTCTTCGATAATGCCGAAGACGACTTTGTTGTTGCGCAGATAGCCGAGTATTATTTCACGGGAAAGATCACAGCCACCAGGTTGCGGCGGCGTAAGGATAACCCGGGCTTCCATATCCTGAGCGCCTACATCGACGGACATTAGGGCATCGGCAGCCGGATTAGCTATGAAAGAACCCACCCGCACCCAATCACCATTAGCCGCTTTGACAATTTCTCTTACTATGGCTTCATCAAAATCGTGTACGGCCCGCAAATGTAATTTTTCGACAGCTTTTTTTTCACTGGCTTTACGCCCCTTACCCAGCGGCGGAGCTACCTTCAGTAAGGCTCCATCAGTAGACAGACGCACATATACCTGACCGTCCCTATCCTTGATAACCGGAACAGCGTCGGCAATGTCCCCCATATCAAGGTCGAAATCTGAGCTGTGAATCGCTTCTACCTGTTTGCGCGAGGATAACTCGTGAGCAACTATTTTCCATTTTCGTTTTGCCAAACCGACAAACCCGGCCGAACCCTTCTCTTCAACATCATATTCCAGTCGGCCAACCGGACAGTCCAGCTGCACGGCTGCGCTGTTCAGGGCTTCTTCGATGGTATAACCTTCAGCCTCTACCGTTCGCTTATCGCCATCTTCATCAAGATAACGGCGCATCAACTCCCTTACCGAATCCAGTCCGATAGAGCCGGCCATGGCTACACGATACCTTTTCGCATATTGGTCAATTTAGCGCGCAGGCGCAAAATAGCTTTAGTGTGCAATTGGCTTACTCTGGATTCTGTCACTTCCAGTACCTTGCCGATTTCTTTAAGGGTAAGGTCTTCATAGTAATACAATACCAAAACCTTTTTTTCCTTTTCCGGCAATTCCTGAATGGCCTGCACTATAACCCGCTTAATCTCCTCGCGCTCGATAACTGAATCCGGATTCAGGCTCGACGGACTTTCGATACTGTCACCAATGGAAATTTTGTCGCTGTCGTCGGCCGAGTACCAGACATCATTCAAAGACAGTATCGAGGTGCTGGATATCTTCATCATGGTTTTGGCAAAATCGTCTTCGCTCACACCCATGGAACCGGCGATTTCCGAATCGGAGGCCGGGCGTCCCAGTTTAGCCTCGATATTGACTATGGCCTCTTCGATTTCACGCGATTTCTGACGCACCGAGCGCGGTACCCAATCGATACTGCGCAGCTCATCAAAAATAGCACCCCGGATTCGCGTTACCGCATAGGTTTTAAATTTTACGTTTTTTGCCGGATCAAATTTATCAATCGCATCGATGAGACCGAACACACCGAAACCTACTAGATCATCAAATTCTACGGATTGCGGCATATTGGCGGCGACCTTGCCGGCTACATATTTTACCAGTGGCGCGTATTGTTTGATAAACGATTCACGTATCTTGGGATCACGTTTTTTTTTGTATGAAGCCCAGAGATCTTCTTCCGTCTGGGTTTCCAGCAGGGGATTATTCATGCACTATTGCCCTTTCTGGTCTCTGCGTAATAAAGTCTGGACGGCCTTGGCTATGACGACGGGATCTTCTCCACCTTTTGTCGAGGACGCACCGCCGGAAAAAGAGCCGGAAGAATACGATACATCGGAAGCAGCTGAATCTTCCACATCACTATTGCCCGAACCAATATCAGCAAAGGAACTGCTAAGACTGTCGAGATCTGGCAGTACATCAAGATCATCTACCGATACCCTGGGGCGCAACATGCCGGAATTTCCGGAAGCTGCCCGGGGCGATTCAGAGGCAACATCATCAGATACCAGCGTGTTCTGACGGATTTCACCGACCTCACGGGTAAGTGCCGAGATATCAGCCGCCTGTGCGCCGGCCGAGCCAATCTGGTCCGCCACCGATGCGGTTCGCTCGCGTACATTGGCACTTGCATGGACCATTCCCGGCTGGAATTCAGCCGCTTCATCCCGACTGCCGGATCTTGCCGAAAGCGGTTCCAGCTGCCCCTGATCATCCCCGGGGGAAGCAGCGTCTGCATATCCCGGTTCGACCGGCTCCAATTCGGAAGGCAACTCGTCGCCACCGGGCAATACTATATTTACCGCTGTACCCATACTATCAGCCTGTTCATCGAGCACATCATTGCTGTCGTAGCTGGAATTAAAAAGTTCAGGAAGGGTGCGTTTGAGCAGAAACACCAGGCCGAAAGCCAAGGCAGCAAATCCAAGGCCTAAAAGAAAAGCCCTCAGCAGGAGGGTGCCGAAGGGGATGCGCGAGAATAAGGCGATTATCACTGAAAGCACAAAAGCTACAAGCCCTGCACCTACAGATACACGTATCCCTGTATCCAAGCCTGACATTCCTCCCATACCCTTAGATTAAGGTATAACCGAGTCTCTCGTCAAGCTTTTACGCACTCTCTACGATAAAAGAGGATTTATATAGCCCTTTAATCACGTCCAAACAACTTGCGGATCAGCCGGGCAATACCCGGTTCGGCCTCGAACTCGGTTTTTTCGATACGGCTAACCAGATGCTGTACCGAAATGGCTGCTTTGGATTTCGGATCATTGACGATGAAGGGTCGCTGGCGGATAACTGAACTGGATACAATTGGATCTTCATAGATACAGCCCAGATAATCCACTTTAAGATTTAGGAATTGACCAGATATATTGATGATACGGTCAGCGATTTTACGCGCATCGCTTACGGTTTTTACCCGGTTTACCACCAGTTTCAGGTTGATGTTCAGATTTTCCACCTCGGTGGCGATGATCTTGATTATTCCGTAGGCATCGGTAATGGCGGTCGGCTCGGGGGTAGTAATAATTATAGCATCGTCAGCCGCAGCGATGAAAGACAACACATTGCTGGATACACCGGCACTAGTATCAATGATGATGATATCAGCATTCGACAGGGTATACAGTTCAGTAATGAAATTCTGGCGCTCTTCCTCGGACAGATTGGCGATCTTGGAAAAGCCCGAGGCCCCGGCCAGAATCTGAATGCCGAAATCGGTATCGATCATGATTTCGCGCATGGTTTTCTGCTTGCGGATAACATGGTACAGATTAAATTTGGGAATAACATTCAGCATGATATTCACATTGGCCAAACCTAGGTCGGCATCCATGACAATAACTTTTTTGCCGATTTTGGCATAGGCGATGGCCAGATTAACCGAAAGATTAGTCTTGCCTACCCCACCCTTGCCGCTGGCAACCGTAATTATTCTGGTTTTTTTGGTAGGGCCGGTTTGGCCGGTCTGAGGTTTGGTCTTCATCAACTCACGCAGCTTTTGAGCCTGGTCTTCCATATTTTCATTTCTCCATAGTTTTCAGCTACAATCAAGCACGATCAGAATATTCTCCGTATCTCTCTTCCATTTTCGGCCGATTTAGCCTGAAACCTTCGAGATTCATTAAAAAACGCAGCGGATGTGCCCGTTCGATATCTAAAGGCACACGTTGACCATCGGTTATCCACAGCACCTGCTTGTTGCGCTCGGCCAAGGCAGAAAGCACATTGCCAACCCGGGTGGTTTCGTCCATTTTGGTAACTACAACCCCGGAGTAGCGGAAGGGCTCGAACTGCCGGAATATTTCCAGCATATCCTGGGTTTTAGTGGTGGCGGCTATAGCCAGATAGACCTCGGCATGGGTACCGGCTGCTTCCAGGATCTGCTGCATCTCGGCCAGGCGCACTGCATCTTTCGGACTCTTGCCGATGGTATCCACCAGAATCAGGTCGGTATCGTGATGCAGGGCTATAGTATCGCGCAGATCCTTGGCGGTTTCGACACTGGAAAGTGGTACCTGCATGATGGACGCATAGGTTTCTATCTGCTGACGCGCACCGATACGGAAGGTATCGATGGTAACCATGCGTACATCATGGGGTTCCAGATCCAGCATGCCCAGCTTGTGAATCGCCGCCATTTTGGCGATGGTAGTGGTTTTGCCCACACCGGTAGGACCCACCAGCACGATAACGCGGGGCCGCTGCGGTTTCGGCTTGGACTGGTTATTGACCAGGCGGTCTCCCAGCCACTCCAGCACTACTTCCTGCAGCCGCTGAAAATCATTCAGATCCTCTAACGAAAAATTAGCCCTAACCTTGTCCAGAAGCTCATGTCGGTAGGCTGAAGAAAACTCGTTATCCTCCAGTAGTGCGTCCAGGGCATCCAGTGACGCATGTTCAGCCGCCGCTTCTCTGGTATGGGTATCACTGACCATTTCTTTCAGCGAACGCACTTCGGTCAGTACCTCGATGAGGGTGCGGTCCTGATTGATTTTTTCCAGAATACGGCGCTTGTCATCCTCCAGCTCGCTGCGTTTTTTTTCGGTTTCGCGCGGGGCTTCGTCTTTGATATAAAAGGTAATCTCAACCCGGTCCTTGCCGAACAGGCCGAGAATTCCGCCAGTGCGGAAGCTGCGATGACTGAGAATTTTGGCAGTATCACCGTACTGTGTACGGATTTTTTCCAGTACTTCGCGATGCGTACTGCCCTGTTCAACCAAATATTGCATGTTTAACTATCCTTCTATACGAATCTCACCGATGGCTTCAACCTGAATGTCCGAAGCGACTTCAGGAACGGACAGCACCACCAGATCGGGAATTTCACGTTCGGTGCTGGATTTTACCAGCGCGCGGGCAGCCTCGGAACAAAGTATCATGGGGAAGTAGCCCTTCTGCTGGATGGCGGCAATTGCGGTCGTCAGTGACTTTATCCATTGCCGCTGTACCGCCGGCTCGAGGGCGGCAATAGTGCCGCCATGGGTGTCTACCCGGGAATCAATGATACGCTGTTCAAGTGACGGTTCGACGGTAAGTACGCGCATCATTTTGTCCTGATCGGCATATTGCAGACAGAGTTGCCGTCCCAAAGCCTGTCTGGCCTTTTCCACCAGGAAACCGGCATCTTTGGTAATACCTGAATAGTCGGCCATAGTTTCGAAAATGGCCACCAGGTTGCGGATAGATACCTGTTCGCGCAGCAGTCCCTGCAGTACTTTCTGGATTTCTCCCAGCGAAAGATGCTTCTGCACATCTTCGACCACTGCCGGATAATCCTTGCGCAAAGCCTCGAGCATGGACTGCACTTCCTGCCGCCCCAAGATTTCCGAGGCGTAGCGCTTGATTATTTCGGTAAGGTGGGTGGCAATGATACTGGGCGGATCCACCACAGTATAGCCGGCACGCTCGGCCTTGTCGCGGTTGTCCTCGGAGATCCAGACAGCCGGCAGACCAAAAGCCGGATCGCGGGTTTTTTCGCCCGGAACCTCCTGCGAAACGCCTCCCGGATTGATGGCCAAAAAGAAACTCAGGCGGATAATGCCGCGCCCGACTTCAACCCCTTTTATCTTGAAGCAGTATTCCGAAGGCTCCAGCCGCATGTTATCGATGATACGGATGCGCGGCACCACCAGGCCCATGTCCAGAGCACTCTCCTTGCGGATACGGGTAACCCGCTCCAGCAGCTCGGCCCCCTTGTCCTTGTCCACCAGCGGTATCAATCCGTAACCCAACTCCAGGCTGATGGGATCCAGCGGCACCACCGGCGACAATTCCTGGGACGATTCCGGCTTTTTTGCTCCGGCATCGCCTTCGCGGGCCTTGGCTTTATCGGAAGCAGCCATGGTTCGGCGCGACAGGCGATAAGCCAGAAATCCGGTAGCAGCGGAAAGCACCAGAAAAACATACCAGGGGAAGCCGGGAATAAAGGCCATCACAAACATGACAATCGAGGCTATCCAGTAAATTCGGGCATTCTGGGTAAACTGTTTGGTGGCTTCTTCGCCGAAAGTACCTTCAGTGTTAGAACGCGTAATGATCAGACCGGTGGCGGTAGAAACCAGCAGTGCCGGTAACTGCGAAACGATACCGTCACCGATGGTCAGCGAGGCGTAGGTGGTAAGCGCCAGCTGGAAGGGCTCGCCATGGATGAGCATGCCAACCACAAAACCGCCAATAAGGTTGATTACACTGATCAGGATACCCAGGGCGACGTTACCGGAAATGAACTTGCTGGCACCATCCATCTGTCCGTAAAAATCCACCTCGCGCTGTAGTTCGGCCTTGCGCTTTTTGGCGTCTTCCTCGCTGATAGCGCCGGAATTCAGCTCGGCGTCGATATTCATCTGCTTGCCGGGGAGCGCGTCCAGGGTAAAGCGGGCAGCTACCTCGGAAATACGGGTAGCGCCTTTGGTGATAACGATGGCCTGCACGGCTATCAGAATGATGAACATGATAAAACCGACTACAATACCACTGGTGCCCTCAGCACCGGTTACAAAGGAGCTGAAAGCCAGCACAATACGGCCGTCAAAATCTATGCCCTGTGAGAGGATAAGCCGGGTCGAAGAAATATTGAGAGCAAGCCCGAATATAGTTGTTATGAGCAGAACCGTCGGAAAAATAGAAAAATCCACAGCTTTTCGGGTATACAGCACCAGCAGGACAATAAACAGGGACAGCGCCAGATTAATGGCCATGAGCATATCAAGCAGCACTGTCGGCAGGGGTATGATAATCATGAAGATCACCGAAACCACAGCGATTGCTACGGCATAATCGGAGAAATTAGTCATGAAGGTTTCCCGGAAGAAACGCCTGGTCTCAGCCATCAATCAGCCCCTGTGCCGCAGGCCCGCCTGAGGGCACCGCTGTCCTTAAAAACGTATATTTTGGTCAATACTACCATAAAAACACCAGCTTGTGACAGTCCGAAAACGTCAGACATCGGCACCAGTCTGTCCGGCTGCCGGGCGACTGCTGCCGGAACTCTCCCGCTGCCCTGAAGGGGGATTGGTATAGCGGGCCCTGGCTTTGGCGTCGATCTTGGACACGTGGGCAAGCACCGCAGCCACGGCCTCATAAAACTGCTCAGGAATCGGATCGCCCAGCTGACTCTCGGCGTACAAGGCTCTGGCCAGCGGCCGATTCTCCACCGTGGGCACATTGTTCTCCTCGGCTACCCGGCGTATGCGCAAGGCTACCTCGTCCAATCCCTTGGCACTGACTACCGGAGCACGCATCAAAGCCCTGTCCCATTCCAGTGCAATGGCATAATGCGTCGGGTTGGTTATAACCACATCAGCCTTTGGCACATTCACGATCATATTGCGTGACAGGATCTCCTGCATACGCTGGCGCAGCCGGCTTTTTACCAGCGGGTCACCCTCCATCATCTTGTGCTCTTCTTTAACTTCCTGTTTGGTCATCATCAGCTGCTTTTTAAACTGCCGCCGCTGAAACAGAAAGTCGGGAACAGCAATGGCCAGCATCAACAACGAGGCTTGTAGAATGATGCGCATAGCCAGCGAGGCAACCAGTGAGAAAGAGTTCCACATGGGGCTGGAAAACAAATGGATCAGTTTAGGAACCTCTGCATTGATGTTTAAAAATACCACAACAGCTATCAATAAAACTTTACCGATGGACTTTGCCAGATTGAACAAACCTTCACCGGAAAAAAGCACGCGCTTAAAGTACTGACCAAACTTGGGAATAATTTTTTTCATGTCTGGCTTGATCGGTTTGGTGGTAAAAAGAAAGCCCACCTGCAGCAGATTACTGAAGATGCCGGACAAAAAGGCGACCGCCACCACCGGCAGCATTATGTTGGCAAAATAGGTAAGGAAAACCCTTCCAACTGGCCCTGAATCAGTAGTAATGTCCAACTGAACCGAGGCGGTAAGAAACCAGCGCAGCATATCGCGCAGATTGGAAAGCATATACGGAGCAAAAGCCGCCAGGGTTGCGGTTGTAAGCAGAAGCCCGATGGCTGAGCTTAGGTCCTGGCTTTTAGCTACCCGGCCCTCTTCACGGGCCTTGCGCTTTTTATACTCTGAGGGATCTTCAGTTTTGTTTTCATCATCAGCCGCAAACCACTGCAAGTGGACAAAGGCCAGAGGACTGTCCGGGCTAAGCCATAAGGCGGGATCAAGCCGGCTCACGGGTTGGCTCCACTAAGCATACGGGCGATGGTCTCAAAGCTGCCGTCGATCAATAATGAAAAAGATTCGACCATAAAAGGCATGGCCAAAGCCAAAATGATAAATGCGGTAAGGATAGAGATGGGAAAGCTTTCGGTAAGCAGATTCATTTGCGGGGCGGCTTTAGTAAGCAGGCCCATCCCAACCGACACCAGGAGCAGGGTACCGAAAATGGGGAAAGCCAGCACCAGGGCGTGCAAAAAAAGATCCCCCAGAGCGGTATATACGTATTCAAGGAAATTTGAACGCCTGGCCAGCAGATCTACTGCCTTAAGGGCTTTAAAACTGCCCTGCACCCCCACCATAAAAAGTCGCTGAAAGCCGCTGGTGGCCACAAAAATGAACATAGCCATCAAGTTTAAAAACTGCCCTACAACGGGGATGGAAATTTGGGCTAGAGGATCGTAAGTTTCCGATGCGCCGAAGCCCATCTGCAATGAAAAGAATTGTCCGGAGGTGGTAAACACCGCATACACCAGAGAAAGGAAAAAACCGATGATGATGCCTATCATGGCTTCGCCGACGATGAGAGCGAGATACGCGATAAGCGTATCCGGAATCAGATAGCCGGCGGCCTTTACCCAGGGGAAAACCGCAGCCGCAGCCATGCCGGATAAGCCTACCCGCGCCACCTGAGGTATGCCGTTACCCGATAGCAGCGGGGCGGTCTGAACCAAGGCTAAAACCCGCACCGCAACCAGAAAAAAAATATCGGCGTCGGCGATCAGCTGGTCAAACATGGCGCAAGACTCTCAGTTCTGCCAAGAATCTGAGTAACACGCACATTAGCTAGCCAGCTCCGGAATGAGATTAAACAGCATTATGGTATATTCACCTAACGAAGTGAACATCCAGCCAATCAGCAAAGCCAATACCAGCATAATGGCAGTGATTTTTGGCACAAAGGTAAGCGTCTGCTCCTGGATACTGGTAGTTGCCTGCAATATGCTTATAACCAGACCGACCGCCAGCGCAACCAGCAGGACCGGCGCGGCCAGCATCAGTATCTGCATGATAGCGCCGCTCATCAGCGCGGTAATCTGACCGATACTCATGTCATATTCCTCAGAAAGGACTCAACCAGCTGCCGCGACATGAGTGTCCAGCCGTCAACCAGCACAAACAGTATAAGCTTGAAAGGTGTAGAAATCATAACGGGTGGCAACATGATCATGCCCATGGACATAAGCACTGACGCCACCACCATATCAATGATGATAAAGGGAATGTATAAAAGAATACCTATTTTAAAGGCAATGGTAAGCTCGTTGAGAATAAAGGCCGGTATCAGAACCCAGGTAGGTACATCCGCCAGAGTCTGCGGGCGCTCCAGCCCGCTCATGGACATGAACAGCCGTATGTTGTCCGGATTGTTGCGCATCTGCGAATACATGAAAAGTCTGAAAGGTTTTTCAGCCTCGGTGTATGCCTCGGAAACGGTCAGCTGGCCGGCGGCCATGGGCTGCAGGGCCTTCTCGTACACTTCGGTAAAGGTCGGCCACATGATAAAAAGCGTAAGAAAAAAGGCAATGCCCATCAGTACCTGGTTGGGTGGCACCTGCTGCAGCGAAAGCGCACGTTTGATAAAATCCAGCACGATGGCTATGCGCAGAAAACTGGTAATCAGGATGATGATACTGGGTGCCAACGAGAGCACGGTAAGCAGTAGCAGCAGCTGCAGGCTGAAAGCCACTTCCTGGCCGCTTTGCGGATCGCGCACCTGCAGGTTTACAAAGGGCAATAAATTATTAAGTGTATCCGGATCCAGCCCTCCGGTATTTCCGGTGGTGGTACCGGCAGGGAAATTACTGGCCGGCTGGGAGGCATTGGGCACTACAAAATTGGTTGCAGTATCGGCGCTGTTTGCCGGCAGTGTTGCCGGGTTATCTTGTGCCAGTAGAGGCCCGCCAACAAGGCAGAAGAGGATAAGGACTACATATACAGCACGTGCCATGGCGTAAGGCTCCCTTGCGTCCGTATCAGAATTTTTTCAGGCGGTCTTTTTGGCGTCCGAGAAAGGCCGTACCGGCCCGGCCGCCCGCTTTGGGCTGAGTGTTCTTGCCCGGCAGCATTGCTGCCAGAATCGATGAAAAATCTCCCTTGTACTGTTTGGGATTTTCTTCGGCCCGTTTTACCATGGCTTCTATCAGCTCATGATCGTCCAGCTCGCTGATGAGCGTTACGGCCGACTCAGCCGCTCCGACCAGCCAGGCCCGACTGCCCACCGCCACCACATGCACCGACCGGCCCGGTGTTAGCGGCACGGCTCCCAGCACCCGGACGAAAGGATCCTCGGTCTGGCTGATGGCCGATTTGCGGCGCAACAGAATGTACAGCCCGTAAATGGCTGCCAATACCAAGCCAAGTACCAAAAACATGCGCAGCAGATAAGGAAAAATGGAAGAGGAAGGAATGGCAACTTCACCTTCAGCTGACTCCGCCTCATTGTCCTGAAGAAGCATCGTGGTTTCGTCAGTGTTGTCGGCAGGTGGAACAGCAGGAGCCTGATCCTGAGCGACAAGCGGCAAACCAAGCAGGCACAGGAAAAGCCCAAGGCAAACCATACGGGTGAGTGTGTTCAATTTCCCCTCCGGGGTCATTTTAGTGCGTTTAGCGCAAAAATGCAAGTTAAGACTTTGCCGGCTAAGACTTAAGCAGCTGAGACCTGGCCGGCATCCGGAGCTGGAAAGGCAGGACCGGATACCAGTATAAAAAGGCTGCCGGAACGATACCGGCAGCCCCTTGAATGCAATATTTTTCAGCGAAAAAAGGCGAAACTAGCCCAGGTCGGAAACCCGTTCCATGGGGGAGAGGATTTCGGTAACACGTACGCCGAAGTTTTCGTCGATGACCACAACCTCGCCCTTGGCTATAGGTTTGTGGTTAACCAGAATATCAACCGGCTCACCGGCCAATTTGTCCAGCTCCAATATGGTGCCTTCACCGATACCCAGAATATCCTTGATGAGCTTCTTGGTACGGCCCAGCTCCACGGTCAGCTCCATGTATACGTCCATGATCAGACCGATATTGCCGGACTCCTGGTTGGTTACGCCCATGCCCATGCTGGCAAACTGTACTGGCTGTACGTTTGGGTTAACCATTCCGGGCATAGCCTGCTGCTGGTACATCGGCTGGCCGTAGCCGCCCTGCTGCCCGTAGCCACCCTGCTGGCCGTAGCCGCCTTGCTGCCCGTAAGCGCCCTGCTGGCCGTAACCACCCTGGCCCATACCGCCCATTTGCTGCTGCATCCCCATACCGCCCATCGGCTGCTGCATACCCATGCCACCCATCTGCTGCTGCTGCGGCATGCCCATCCCGCCCATATTAGCCATGGCGGCAGGATTCTGTTCAGGCGGCATCAAGCCCGAGCCGGCAACAATATCTTTTACAAAAGACTGGGAGTAGACTTCCCACATTTTAAAGGGCTGCCCGCCCATCTCGAGTTCCCAGATGATGCGGAAAAAATCACCGGAGGGGAATTTAGCCATGGCCTTGGGACCATAATTGCCTTCCGCGGGATCAGACTGAATAGAACGATTACCAGATTTCTCACTGAACAAGGTTATCTCGGTGCCGGTTATATTGGACACACACTCGGACACAATAGAGATTGCCATGTCGTCCAGATCGGTCAGGCTGTCGTCTTTATTGGCCAGCGCCGCGATCTTGACGGCGGTATCTTTGGGAAACAGGAAAAAGTGGTCACCGGGTATGCCGCCGGTCATGTCTACCCGAACCTCGAGCACCTCGTCGCTCAGCGAAGGCAGCATGCCGTCCCGGTTGGTCTGGTCGACCGTAAGGGAACGCACACTAACCTCGTCGCCGGTTATGGCCGAGAGATTCTGGGCCTGGGTCGGGCTTAACGACTCAAGCAGATCCCTGAATATATTAACTTCAGGAGAGGAAAGACCGGCACCCGCCTTGGGCGAAGCAGCCGCTCCAACTCCCGGATCCAGACCGGAAAGCAGGCTGTCAATCTCTTCTTGGGAGAGGGAACCATCACTCATAACTATCCTCACCTTCTGCAGTTAATTCTTCAAACTCTTCGTGACCCGGTTCTTCCAGCCGTCTGGAAACCTGCACCGCCATCTTGCGGCCGATAACTCCCGGGCGGCACAGGAATTTCTTCTTGTTGCCGACGTTGAGCAGCATGGCATCGTCAACTTTGACATTATACAGCCGGATGATGTCGCCCAGCTGCAGATTAAGCACATCGCGAACAGTAACCTTGATGCGGCCGATTTCGGCAATGACCGGCACCTCGATCGTGGACAATTTTTCTTTCAGAATATTCAGGTTTTCGGTAGTGGCGCCGCGGCGTACCGAAGAATACCAGTACTGTGCCGACAGCTTGGAAATGATCGGCTCAATGGTCAGGTAAGGGATGCACAGGTTCATCATGCCCTCTACCTCGCCGATTTTGGTCTCCAGGGTGACCAGAACAACCATTTCGGTCGGCGGCACGATCTGCGCAAACTGCGGATTTACCTCGATCTGCGACAAGCGCGGCCGCAAATCAATCACCTGGGTCCAGGCCTCGCGCAGGTTGCCCAGTATCTTTACGATAATACCCTCCACCACCGATCGCTCGATGTCGGAAAGTTCGCGGGTAAGTTTGGAGCCTTCGCCCTGGCCGCCGAACAAGCGGTCGATGATGGTAAAGGTAACTGCCGGGTCAATCTCGAGGATGATCTGGCCTTTGAGCGGATCCATGCTGACCAGAGCCAGCGTTGTGGTTGTAGGAATGGAACGGATAAATTCTTCGTAGGTTAGCTGGTCCACCGAAGCCACATGCACATTGGACAGAATACGTAATGAGGCCGACAGGTTGGTGGTGGTCAGACGGGCAAAGGTCTCGTGCATGTTCTGCACGGTACGCATCTGCTCTTTGGAAAATTTATCCGGGCGCCGGAAATCATATATTTTGATTTTGCGCGAATCAGTAGCGGACTGTACTGTCTCCAGCGAAGTATCACCAGCATTGATTGCTGTGAGCAGCTGGTCAATTTCGTCCTGCGAAAGGACTTCAGTCATAGCGGTACGCCACCTTTACTTCTCCGAAATCTGCAAGCAGCGCCGCACCGAACCCGGAGCAGCGCAACTTTGTTATATAATGGCATATAAAAGCCGATTCCGCAACGGCGGAGCAGCGCTTTTACATCTGGGAACGCTGGAATTTGCCGAAATAGATATCCTTGATGAAGGGCTTGCTCAGGATATTGTTATTCAGCTGGGTGCGCAGGTCTTCTTTAAGAATCAGCTCCTGCGCCGGCAGCAATTCTTCGATGCGCTTCTGGCTGATATAGCGGCGCAGGAAGTCCTGCATTTGCGAACGACGCTGCCCGAGTTCGGTGGGTACCGTCTTGTCTTTTTCGTCATAGGCCAGGATGATTTCGATCATGATGGACCACTCTTCATTATCTTTCTGGCCACGGACGGTGGTAGTGATAGGATCAATATTACTGAAGGTCGCCCAGGTGGGCGTGGACCGCTGCATGGTTTCGGCATTAGGCAATTCGGTAAGCGGCTTGGACTGGGTCCCCAGAATACGCACCACAATAACCACAATAACAACTACCAGAATGACAAAGCCCAAGCCTATACCTATCCACTTCAGCAGATTCAGTATGGCCTTAGCTCCGGCACCACCTCGGCCTTTGGCTTTTCCGCCTACTGGGGCCTCGCCGCCTTCACTGAAATCCGGTCCGCCGTCAAAATTGTCACTCATGCTTTTCTTCCTTGTATCTCTAATTTACCGGTACACTAAGCCATAGCGGCTTATAGATGTCCTTCATCCAGAACAATGATGTCCACCCGGCGGTTATAGGCCCTGCCCTCCACCGTGTCGTTACTGGCCAGCGGTACCGTATCGGAAAATCCGGCTACCTGGAAACGCGCTTCCGGCACTCCGAAATCGCTCAGATAATGCAGGGTATTGATGGAACGGGCCGCCGACAGCTCCCAATTACTGCGCCAGGGACCAGCCGGATCGGTGGGTTCCCGATCTGTATGCCCCTCTATTCTCAATTTTCGGTCGGAAAGCTCGCTGGAATTAAGGAATTCGGCCAGCCGGATAAGCATGCTACGGGTCTCATCGATATTGATGGCGGCGCTGGCCGGCCGGAAAAAGGCATCCGAAGCCAGGGTAATAACCAAACCACGCTCATCGGAAGTGATACGCACTTTGTTGGATTTTATTTCCGGCTGAAAGAGCGAGACGGCCTTCTTCATGGCGGTGGCCAGCATGCGGCCTTTTTCGATTGAGGGCAGCGAGTTTACCGAATTTCCCATCTCGGCCAAACGTCCGGCCGACAGGGTAAGTCCACCGGAGGAAGAACCCAGACCAACACTACTGAGGCTGGAGATAAGCTGAGAGACTTCGGGGGTATTGGAAGTGTTCATGTTAAAAAGAGCAACGAAAAAGCAGAGCAGCAGGGTAACCATGTCGCCATAGGTTACAATCCACTCGGCTATGCCGCCCAGTTCCTGTTTAGGCTTTTTTTTGGCCATGGTACTTCCTTATGCCGGCGGATGGGCTTCTTCCAGTTTTTTCTGTCCTTCCGGAGACAGATAGGAAGTAAGCTTCATCTGCAGGATATGCGGATTGTCACCCTGCTGGATGGACAACACACCTTCGATTACCATTTCCCACACCTTGGTTTCGGACGCGTCAAAATTGGCCAGCTTGCCCATCATCGGAATTACAATAAAGTTGGCGATCATGGCTCCGTAATAGGTGGTGATGAGCGCTACCGACATGTTACGGCCAATGCTGGAAACATCTTCCAGGTTTCGCATCATGGCAATCAGACCCTGGACGGTACCCAACATACCCATACCGGGAGCCAGCTTTGCCCACTGATCGAGCATTTTAAGCCACTTGCCGTGGCGGTCATTCATCTGGTTGGCTTCGGTTTCCAGAATATTGCGGATAACTTCCGGATCCACCGAATCTACCACCATGCGCAAGCCGCGCTTCATGAACATGTTTTCCAGGCCTTCGATTTCTTCTTCGAGCGACAGGATGCCTTCGCGGCGGGCCCGCTCCGACAGAGAAATAAGGGCTTCGGTAACTTTCATCTCGCCGAAATCCGGCACTTTAAAAATTTTGCCCATGATCTTGAACATGGACACGACTTCTTTGATGCCGTAGTTCATGAACAGACCGCAGATAGACCCACCGATAGTCATGAGGATGGAGGCCGGATCGATATATGTGATCACCTGGCCGCCGGAGGCATACATAGAGCCGATGATACAAGCGAAACCGCCAATAAGGCCTACGAACGAACTTAAATCCATCGCCTACTCCTCGTTCTTGAAAGCGCCAATCTGCCTTCTGTATTCTACAATCCGTACCTGTACTGTGGCAATATCCTCGCAAACCACCAGGTGCTTACCCGACAGCATGGTGATATTGGTGTCCGGCGTCAAGTCGATGCATTCGATCTGGTGGGGGTTAAGCCAGAACGTGGTTCCGTTCATCCTGGTAAGCTGTATCACAAGGCCTCCCGCGGCAGGCGGATTCATACACGATGCTGTATTATCCACAGATGTTTGCGGGCCGGCCGGAATAAATTACCATCCCGTCCGGCCCGGCAGGGGGAAAGGCTTCCCCCTGCTGTTATTTTTTACTTATCGTTTCAACTGCAGCAGTTCCTGCAGCATCTGGTCTGATGTCTGGATGGTTTTTGAATTGGACTGGAAACCGCGCTGGGTTACGATCATATCGGTAAACTGCTCGGCCAGGTCCACGTTGGACATTTCCAGATTACCTGCCAATATTTTACCTTTGCCGGCCAGACCGGACGGACCGATGTTGGCCATACCGGAGTTGATCGACTCCACAAAATTGGTATCGCCGGTTTTTTCCAGGCCGTTCGGGTTGGTAAACGAGGCCAGAGCCAGCTGGCCGATGGTACGGGCCGAGCCGTTGGAATACACTGCCGTTATGATACCGGACTGGTCTATCTTGAAGTTTTCCATATAACCCATGGTATAGCCGTCCTGGGCGAACACCTTGGTGCTGGAAGCTTCGGCGAACTGGGTAATGGTGTTGCGCACGCTGCCAACCTCGCCCATGTTAAGCAGGAAGTTCTGGCGCACCGGGTTGCCATCCTCGTCGGCGGCGGCCCCAGCCACGTCAAAGGCGATGTTCATGGCCAGAAGGCCTTCGGTCGGCGACTCGTTGCCCTGGGCATCGAGTACACGTGACAGTGTTCCCAGATTGTTGAATTCAACAATAAAAGTATTACCGGCCGCTTCGTCGGCATTCAGACCGAGAGCCACATTAGTGTCAAGCGCGGCTTCGGGGTCGACTGCAACTGTGGCCTGCCACTGGTTGCTCTGACCGGGAACCCGGGTAAAGTCGACGCGCAGAATATGTTCGATACCGAAGTTGTCGAAGATCTTTTCTTCGATGCGCCAGGTACCCTGGCGGATGGTTGACTCGCTGGCGCCTTCCGGTATTTCCGGCAACCGCTTGTCGAGGTTACAGGCCAGATACACCTGTTCGGTAGCCTTGGCCGGATCCTTGGACCCGATGGGAATAACCAGATCCTCCAGCGAGCCGGAAGTGTTCAGGACTTCGACACCATCGAGCACCTGAGCGTTCCAACCCTGTACCCGAAAACCGTTACCGGGATTTACCAGACGGCCATCAGCGTCGAGGCCGAAAGCCCCGGCACGTGTAAAAAATGAGGCTTCGCCCTTTTGCATGATAAAGAAACCATTACCCTGAATGGCCAGATCGGTCATTACACCGGTGGTCTGCAGAGAGCCCTGCGTGTGGATGGTATCCACACTGGCAATGCTCATACCAAGACCGATTTCTTTGGGGTTGATACCGCCGATCTGTTCATTGGGACGGGCCGCACCGGACATCTGTTGGTACAAGAGGTCCTGGAAATTTACTCTTCCCTTTTTAAAACCATTGGTATTGACATTGGCAATATTGTTGCCCAGTACATCCATCCGGATCTGGTGATTTTGCAGACCGGCGACGCCCGCATACAGTGATCGCATCATAACGGCGCCTCCTTATTCCAGAATTTTGGTGACCTGATCGAGGTCGTAAAAGCTTCCATCAACCATGACCAGCGGAAACTCGCCACGTACGATCTGGGTAACCGGACCGTAGAGGTTATGTTCGCCGTCCTGAATCTCGACATTCTTGCCCAGCAGGGCCTGCGCCTCACTGGAGTTAAGAATACTTGACATCTGGGCAAAACCCTGAGTCATGTTGGTCATCTGCTCCAAAGAGGAGAATTGAGCCATCTGCGAAATGAATTCGCGGTCCTCCATCGGCGCGGTAGGATCCTGGTGCTGCAGCTGGGTAATCAGGATTTTCAGGAAATCATCCTTGTCCAGATTCTGTTTTACTGCCCGTCCCTGTGCCAGTTCTTTATTAATGGCATCAGCATCAAGCTTAGCCCTGGTCATTTCGGTCGGGCTTAACATATAGGTCGTATTCATACGCGCTCCTTGGCTCCCTTAAATAATCACATTGACCAGGCCGTCCCGTGACGACACCTGACCGGCTGGCGGAACAGCCGACTCGAAAGTCCGGACATGCTGGCTGTAGTACGGATCCTTGCCTTCTTCGCCCGATCCGTCGGCAGTTCCCTGCTGTCCTTGTCCGCCGTCGCGCACTTCTACTTCCAGCGCGGTGGTTTCCATACCGCTGGCCGCGAAAGCGTCCCGCAGGGATTCCAGCGAATCCTTGAAGGCCTGTCCAGCCAGGTCAGACTCGACGACAATTCGTCCACTAATCTTGTTGTCGGCTATTTTCAGTTCAATCTTGACTTTTCCGAGGGATTCCGGTTCCAGCTGCATGCGAATCAGGCCGGCATCGTTGCCGTGCAGCACAATCTGGGCAGCTTTAACGATATCGGCCGCCCCACTGTCGCGGATCTGGCTGGCCAGATGATCAGCCAGGCTCTGCTGCCGGGATTGGGCCATAAGACTTTCAGGATTGGTACTATTGCCGGCATTCGGCTGAAATCCGTTAGAGACAATCTGGCGGCCGCCTTCGGCAAGAAAAGAACTCTTTTCGGATGCCTGCTCGGCAAGGCTGAACTCTTTGGCCAGGCCGCCCTGCCCGGCGGCGCCTTCACCGCCGGCATTGCGCTCCTTGCCGGCTTTCAGGCGCATATCGACTACCGTCAGGCGTGCTCCGTTTTTGGCCAGAGTACTGCTAACCGAGAACTTTCCTTCACTATCGTTAGTAGCGCCATCCAGGCCGTTTTTGGCAGCCGGCTTAAGCTGCTGCTGGCCGTTTGCGGCCGGATTATAGGCAAGTTGCGCTGCTTCGACTGACTCAGAACCCGGCTTCTGCCCTTTATTGCGGGCATCTTTTATGGTTTTAGCCAGGTTAAGCTGAATTGGATCGTCTACGCCGGCTTCTACTGTAATTTTTTTAGCCGCAGCCGGATTGATAGCGGCATCGGCGGCCTCAGGCTGCTTGATAATGTTTTTGCTTACGGACGGAATAGAGCCGGCATCGGCGTTTTCGCTTGCCGCTTGCGTATCGGCTAAAACCCGCGGCCGGCTTTTTTGCTTGCCGGCTTCCAGTGCGGACGGATCGCGGCCGTTCAGACCGGCTGCTTTTCCAGCCAACTGCAGGGCGCTTTTAAGACCCGGCTGTTTAAGCTTGCCGTGAGCGGCCGGATCGTCAGGAACTTTCAGCTTGTCCAGCAGGGAACTAAAGTTTTTACCGACTTTTTTCCTGACTGTGGCTGTTTCCTTGGCGGCGGCTGGGGTATCGGCAGAAGCCTTGATGTACCCGGTGGCTTGCATCGCTACGAACTCCTTTCGAATCGAGCGAAAGCCGGGCCTCAAGGCCGCCGGTCAATCCAGGCCGGCAGGCTTTTCGGTCATTTTTCGCTGCAGGGTGGCTGCACGCTCCGGCGGCATCAAAGAGAGCCAGAAAGCCACAACCGAAGTCTCTCCGGCTTTCTGGGCAATTTCTTCTACCGAACGCAGTACATCGATGGCGGTCTGGTCGTCCAGGGCGGCCAGGATGTTGACTGCGTCTGCCGGCGGCATGCCGCCGAGGTAACGGGCGTTTTGCTCGATATTCGCTCTTCTATTTTCGTACTGTTCGAGCATGCTATTGAATGATTTCTGCTGTTCTTCGATGTTTTTCTGCCGTTCTTCGATTTCGCGGACTTTTGAGAGCAGTTCTGCGTCCTGTTCCAGGGCCAAACGCTCACGCTCTGCCAACTCCTGTCGCTGAATTTCGATTGCCTGCAGCTGCTTTACAAAGCGTTCTTCGTCCAATAGACCCGGAGAATCAGAAACTACATCACCGCTGGAACGGACCGGAAGGCGCAACAGGCGCAGCGCCGGGGCGAAAAAGGCCTTGGCATCCAGGATTCCCAGGTAGTCAAACCAGAACAGACCACCTATTACTATGGCTGCCAGTAAAAGAATCATGAGTACTATCCTGCCAAAAACTCTCTGCTTGCCGAAAGAAGCCATGCTGTTTTATCCTTTTTCCTGATCTTGTTGGTGCCGCTGGTCCTGTTCGCGGCGCAAGCGCTGTTTGGCCTGGGCACCAAGCTCGTCCAGAACCGCAACTTCTTCCTTACGGGCCAGCTTATACCAGGCTTTCTCTTCACGCTCGCGCAGCTTGTCGATAAGCTCTCTGGACTTGTACGTCTCTATATAAGCCAGGCGGGCGACTTCGCGTTCCGCTTCGGCCAGCGCCAGCGATTTAAGCAATTTCTCGCGTTCGGCCACCAAACGGGCCGAATAATGCTCAGCGGCCAGGAAGTCGGTCATGCTGCCGCCGGTCCGGAAGCGTTCACGGCCCAGATCATGGGTGCGCAGGGCATTTTCTTCGAGCTGGCGGTCGAGCATCGCGCAGACACCGGCCTTGGCGGCCAGCAAACCTTCTGCTTCCTGCTCACGGAAACGACGCAGCTCCAGCAGATGCTCAAGTTTGAACTTGAACAGCTTCATACCAACACCTCGTCGGCTTCCTGCTGGCGGTTAATCACAAAGGGTTTTCCACCGAGTTCGGCATGGCGCTGCACTTCCTCCAGCGGAATATGCAGACCACAGATATCTTCCAAACGCTTTACCGTATCCAGAATCGGCGCTTTTTCATCCACTGCCTGTATCAGGAAAGCCTCGATAGCCTGATGTTTTTCGATAGCCAGATCGATGGCCGGATTGCTGCCTTTTACGTAGGCGCCGATATTGATCATGTCCTCGGATTCTTCCCAGGTGGCTATCAGGCGGCGCAGTACACCCATGGCTTTCTGCATGGCCGGACCGGTTACGGCATTGGTAAGCCGTGAGATGGATTTCAGGATATCTACAGCCGGATAATGATAATGCTCGGCCAGTTTGCGGGTAAGCACGATATGGCCGTCCAGAATACCGCGTACGGTATCGGCAATAGGCTCGTCCATGTCGTCGCCATCGACCAGAATGGTGTAAATGCCGGTTATGGAACCCTTGTTTGAGGTACCGGAGCGTTCCAGCAGCTTGGGCAGCGAATCGAAGACGCTCGGCGTATAGCCGCGGGTAGCCGGCGGTTCGCCGATGGCCAGGCCGATCTCGCGCTGGGCACGGGCAAAGCGGGTTACCGAGTCGAAAAGCAGCATGACGTCGGCACCGCGATCGCGGAAATATTCGGCCACCGCAGTGGCAACATAAGCGCCGCGCAGACGGGCCAGCGGCGGGGTGTCCGAGGTTGATACAATAATAACCGAGCGGGCCAGCCCCTCCTCGCCCAGGTCGTTTTCGATAAACTCGCGCAATTCACGGCCGCGCTCGCCAATCAGGGCAATGACATTGATGTCAGCGTTGGTGTTGCGCGCTATCATGCCCAGCAGGGTAGATTTACCCACACCGGAGCCGGCGAAAATACCGACCCGCTGGCCGCGCCCAAGCGGCAGCATGCCGTCGATGGAGCGCACACCGCAGACCATGCGCTTGTCGATGCGCCGCCGGGTAAGGGCATCCGGAGCGGAGGCCACGGCCGGATACTGGACAGCCGAGGCTATGTCGCCTTTGCCGTCGATGGGGTGCCCCATGGCATCCAGGGTGCGTCCGAGCAGCTTGTCCGAAACCGGCACCTGCAAAAGCTCGCCGGTGGCGATAACCGTACAACCGACCTCGATGCCCTCCAGCCCCGAATACGCCATCAGCTGCACGGTCTGTCCGTGCAGCCCGGCTACTTCGGCCCAGGCTACCTTGTTCATGCGCGGCATGATTATTTTGCAGACCTCGCCTACCACCGCCTGGGGGCCGTGGCTTTCGATAAGCAGCCCCTGCACCTTGGTTACCCGGCCGGTGTACTTGATCGGGTCAATAGAATCCAGCACATTCAGATACTTGGCCACCAATTCCATGGCTACTGCACCTTGCCGCGCGATTTTATCGGTGAAATATCGAGGATCTTCTCCTCCAGCTCATGCAGCTGGCTCTGGATGCGGGCGTCGATTTCGCCGAAATCGGTTTCGATAATACAGCCGCCGCGGTC
>Ga0180007_10001201_pt1 | contig 36942 bp, 29 predicted proteins | sample MM_PC_MetaG_FD_121122 | JGI IMG/M metagenome (GOLD analysis project Ga0180007, IMG submission 121122) | Groundwater microbial communities from the Aspo Hard Rock Laboratory (HRL) deep subsurface site, Sweden - MM_PC_MetaG | ecosystem: Environmental > Aquatic > Deep subsurface > Groundwater... | reverse complement strand
AGGAATATAGGCAGTCACTTCCATGCCGTTGGAAAGCCTGACTCTGGCAATCTTTCTCAAGGCTGAATTTGGCTTTTTGGGCGTCACTGTGGTCACTTTCACACAAACGCCTCTTTTAAACGGCGCTCCTTTAGCCAGCTCGTTTTTCCTTCTTTTTAGCACATCCAAAACAGTTTCCAAAGCTGGTGTTTTTGATTTGGCCTTAATTTGTTTGCGTCCCTTTCGGACTAATTGATTTATTGTCGGCATAAACTTCTAATGTTATTATTCACCACGAATACCATCCCCACGAATTTCACGAATCCATATTGGCTGGCTATAAAAAATAGAATTCATTTGTGATATTAGTGTAATTTGATTCGTGGTGTATTAATTCATTGGGTAAATAAAAAAGTATCATATAACGATACCCGAGTGCAACAAGAACATCATAACATAAAGCTTTTAACCTGTCAAATATTCTTAGAAAAAAAGCGGAATACCGATAATTTTACTGATAAACCGCATAACAGGATAAAAAAGGTAGCTAAAAATTGATATGTTAAAAAGAATGGTAACAGCGATTAAACCAAAGAGAATCATCGGACCATAGCGTTTTAGTGTTTCAGTTATATTCACAAAACGACTGCCCAGTATACCTTCTAAAATATGCGAACCATCAAGCGGTGGCAATGGAATCAAATTGAAAATCATCAGTATGCCGTTAAAAGTTACCATCACTTGTAAAAAAATAGTTAAATAATTGGCTTGTCCGAGAATCGGATAAAAAATCTTTAAAAGTAGACCAAACACTACAATTAAGACAAAATTTGCCAGCGGACCACCTAAAGCTACCAAAGCCGGCCCAAGGCGCTGATTTTTCAGATTATAAGGATTAAAAGGCGCTGGCTTGCCCCAGCCAAAACCAATGATGAGAATTGCCAAGGTGCCGAAAAGATCCAGATGAGCGAGAGGATTTAAGGTTAATCTTCCAGCTTGTTCGCCTGTATTATCCCCAAGAAGCTTAGCACTCAAAATATGGGAAAACTCATGGAAATCAATGGAAATAATCAAGGCAATGATAATAGCAAAAAACAGTACTGGCTCGGTAAATAATAAATTAATAATCATACTTGATTATAATTAATAAAACTGCTAAACTTATTATAGCAAATTTTTTAACTATTTAAAACTAATAGAATATGGCCAGACGTTGTAAAATCTGCGGCCGCGGCTCAATGAAAAGCGTGTCGCGTTCGCATTCAAATATAGCCACCAAGCGCCGGCAGCATATTAATCTGCAATGGTTTCGCTTTCATGGCAAAAGAGTCAGAGCCTGTACACGCTGTATCAAAACACAAACCAGAAAAGGTCAGGTGTAATTTTTCATCATTATAATCCTGCTCTAAACACTTTGGAGTGGGGTTTTTATTTTATTAAAAAAGTCGTCCAAAATTAATTGGACGACTAAAGAGGTAAAAAAATTAAACCGTTGGCATCAGCCACGGTTTTTATTACCTATTGACAAAAACAATCAAATGGTGTATCATAGAAAGCTAACAAAAATTAAAAACTTTTTAAAAGGAGGTTCTGTACAATTCAAATCAGTGGATGCAATCTTGTGCTACGGATTTCCCGTTGGTGATGAGGACAACATCCCAAATTGGGCAAAAATGTGGATAAATAATGGAAAGGGATTAGAAGAAAAATATGGGTTGGCTCTGATTGCCCACGGTGGTGTCTACGACCCCATGTATCTTCTTGTAGTCAAGGAATCAATCCAAGAAGCCTGTCAGGGCAAACCGATTTCTCTCGGCCAGGCGATTGACGCTAAGCCGGAGTGGGGGGAGAAACTAAAAAGATTTTGCCAAGAACAAGGCGTAGAGTACCAAGCTCCCCAGTTGATTTTGTGCAGTAATTGGACAGAATAAAAAATAAGATATTCTTATATCTCAGCAACCATGTGTTATCACGTGGTTGCCTTTTTATTAAAAATACAATTGCTTGACAAAAATCTCTACCTATACTAAAGTAGAATATCCCCAATAAAAACAAAGGAGGAAGCAATGAAACTGAATAGCTCATTAACAAGAGAGGGGCTTGAAGAGATTGGACGTAAAATTTCCTTAGGTAATGGACGCAATATCCACTATTCAGATCTAATGCCATTACTCAAACCAGGCGAAGTAATTGTTGGCTTTTATGACGGATTAATCGTCAAGGATATTTATGTCATTGATTGTGTCGAGGATTTAGAAGAATTGGAAATGCGATACAGAAGAAAGGTTTATTTATACAGAAATTTGTTTATTGTTTCCAAAGATAAACTTGACGCCAGTCTAGTACAAAAATAATCCAAAAATAACCGTTGGTTTTGCCAACGGTTTTTTATTTTATAAAATTTTTAATCGGGGAGACCCCGCAGCCGCTGGGGCGACCGGTAACAGAGTTACGACCGCCTCTCACCCACCCAAATTTTTCGGGGTGCGGAGAGTTGAACTCCGGCTACATGCACCCCATGCATGCGTACTACCGTTATACTACACCCCGTTAAGAACTTAACTTTATTATATATTATTTTCTACAAAATTAAAAATCAGCCTGACAAAACAACAGACTGATAATAATTAGATAAACTCTTAGTTAAAACATCACATCTTCATCAGCGCGCTTATAATCATGAATATCCTCTTTATGAAACCAAAGTTGCTCTTCAAAACTAGCTTCTTCAACATTGCCGGAAGCGTGGATAATATTTTTCACTGATCTCTTATTTAAATTGGCCAAAATGGGCGAATCTAAAGAATAATCACCACGAATAGTGCCTGGTTCGGCAAACCTAGGCAATGTATTACCAGCCATCATTCTAACATTGTCAACGGCATGAAGTCCCTGCAATAAAACAGCCACCACTGGTCCAGAAGTCAAAAATTCCATATTCCACTGGCGCACCATCTTGCCTATTTCGTAAGCGTCTTTGGTGCCCAATTCCTCTTTTGGATCTTTACCGTATTCCTCGTATGTTCTTAATGTTTTATTGCCAACAGCTATTAAGTAATCTTTGTCATCTGTATAATGCTTGGCTACCAAATCTTTGTCTACCCAGACCATTTTCAGAGCAACAATTTTCAAACCGGCTTTTTCGAGACGATTCAAAATTTCACCAACCAAGGCTCTTTTCACTGAATCTGGTTTTAGTAAAATTACTGTCCTCTCGGACACGGGGTGTTTTTTTTCTTCCTTTTTCTGCATATTTATTTTTGTAATTTCTTAGACAATAAATATTTCACCTTTTCCACAATCTCGGCTGGTGTATGATTGGCTTTGATAAAATAATCATCAGCCCCTAACTTTTTACCCTTTTCCACATCTTCATCCTGACCAAGATTAGTCAGGAGAAGTATGTGTACGTCAGACAATTGGGGATCATTTTTTAATTCCTTCAAAACAGCAAAGCCGTCTAATTTAGGCAAAATAATATCTAATAAAACTACATCTGGTATATGCTTTTTGGCTAATTCCAATCCCCTTGCGCCATCCTCAGCTCTCATGACACTTAAGCCTTCTTTGGAAAATTTAGTCACATACATATCAGCCAGCATCTTCTCATCCTCGACTAATAAAATTTTTGATTTAAACTTAGCTTTTTTGTCGTCTAGCATATAATTATTATTTAATAGTTATTATTATTATAACAAGGTATTAAATTAAAATCAAGTTTCTTTATTACGCCTTATAATAAATCCTAAATCCTAAGCACAAAATCATTGTTAATTTCTAATGACGAATTTCTAATTTCTAATCAATGCCCAATGCCTGAATTTCTAATGCCTGCCCGCCATTGGCTCCCGCCTGCCTTCGAGTTGTCGAAGGCAAGTCGGGCAGGTCGCCAAAGGCGAAGGCAGGCGGGTCCAAATTAGTCATTTAGTCATTGGGTCATTGTGATTTGGGAAATTGGGTTTTGTTTAGAAATTTCTGCCAAAGGCGGATCTCCTCCCGAGGCGGATGCGCCTAGGGCGCAAGCCTCTGGCTAAAGATATTAGAGATTAGAATTTTAATTATAAACAGTAAATTCATGGGGTTGAATTTTATAATTTTGGTTTATTCTTGAACCAATTTGTTGACTTCTCGTAATTGTAAGCCACCCGGAAAATAATTTCTTCATCAAATGACTTGCCCATTAATTGTAAGCCTACCGGTAAATTATCAACAAACCCACACGGTATCGAAATTCCTGTAATGCCAGTGATATTAGCAGAAACAGTAAAGATATCTGACAAATACATAGTCAGCGGATCGTCAAACTTTTCTTCGAGTTTAAAAGCCACGGAAGGTGAAACTGATGTCGCTAAACAGTCAACTGACTGAAAGACTTTGTTAAAATCTTCACGGATCAAATATCGCAATTTCTGTGCCTGTAAATAATACTGATCATAATAACCAGCTGATAAAGCATAGGTGCCGAGGATGATGCGGCGCTTAACTTCGTCGCCAAAGCCGCCTTCTTTTGTTTTTGAATAGACGTCCATTAGATTCTTGCCGGATTGATCAGATAAACCATAACGAATGCCGTCATACCTGGCTAAATTAGTGGAAACTTCCGAGAATACAGTAATATAATAAACAGCCAAGGCATATTTGGATAATGGCAAACTCACTTCTACTATTTTGGCGCCTAATTCTTCTAATTTCTTAATAGCTTTTTTTACCGTGTCTTCCACTTTTGAATCCATACCTTCAATGAAAAACTGTTTAGGGACGCCAACTTTTAAGCCTTTAATATCTTTCTCGAGATTTTTTAAATTAATGTTTGGCTTTTTAACTGTAGTTGAATCATGGCTATCTAAACCGTTAACAGTTTGAAATAAAATCGCAGTATCTTCTACTGTTTTAGCGAGAGGCCCAATCTGATCCAGCGAAGAAGTCATAGCAATCAGACCATACCGCGACACGCGGCCATAAGTCGGTAGCAAGCCCACCACCCCGCAAAAAGAAGCGGGCAAGCGCACAGAACTGCCTGTATCTGAACCTAAAGCAGCCAGACATTCATCAGAGGCAACAGCCGCGGCTGAACCACCCGAGGAACCGCCAGGGACGCGCGACAAATCCCAAGGGTTTTTTGTTTTTTTAAAAGCGGAGTTTTCCGTGGAAGAGCCCATGCCAAATTCATCCAGATTAGTCTTGCCTAAAAACACCACGCCTGCCTCTTCCAATTTGTCAATAACTGTGGCATTGTAAGCCGCGACATAATTTTCCAAAATCTTGGAAGCAGCTGTACATTTTTCATCTCTAATCAAAATATTATCTTTAATCGCCAAGGGGATGCCTGTCAGAAAACCGGCATGGCCACTTTTAATCTGTTTATCAGCCTCCTCCGCCTGTTTTAAAGCCAAATCAGGCGTGACTGTTAAAAACGCCTCGATCTTGCTGTCAATCTGTTTTATTCTATCCAAACAAGCTTGAGTCAACTCTTTGGAAGAGAACTCCTTTTTTACTAGCCCTTGGTGGGCTTGTTCGATGGTGAGTTGATTTAAATTTGACATTATTTTTGAATGTGATAAGGTAATTTAATAAGGTAAGTTAATTTAAAAACAAATATAGTCAAGGAGGTTTAAATGTATTCTTACAAAGTTTTTTTGCCTTGCGCCGCTGAGATTGCCATGAACAAAGTGGAACTCGTCGGTGTGTTTCGATCATCAACAAAGTTAAAAAAGGGTCAGAAGATTGTCTTATATGCCGAAGTTGTCGCTGGGGAATTACTAGCAATGGAACCAGGATTTAAAATTGAAAAAATCGAGAAGGTACAAAAAAATGTCATGAATCTTTTTCTAAAAAAAGTTAAATGAAATCTCAATGTCAAGCCCCCCGGCCACCAATGGCTTGGGGCTTTTTGTTTTCCCATTGTCAACGCGCGTAGATGGGCTTTCCCAATCGCAGGCGCAGAGACCTGCGCTTGGTTGGTTAACTCATGCCTCTTGTACTTCATATATAAGGCTTTACAGCTCTATGGCTTTATGGCTGTAAGGCTGATTACTCCAACACCGGCTTAACCTTGTTTAGCCTGCCCGCCTTTTGCGGAAACTGCTTGGCTATTTTATCAATGTCTTTGTATTGGTCAACCAAATCTTCTCTAAAAACGTTTTTCAAATCCAAGCGAAAAGATGGCTTGACTTTAGTAGTATCCACTTCCTGAATTTTCTTAACATAATCTAAAATCGAAGAAAGTTGGTTTCTAAACTTCTCCTTTTCTGCATCGGATAATCCTATCCGTGATAGTTTGGCTAATTTTTCGATGTCGGCTTTGGTAAAACTCATATTGTTTAATTTCAAGCTTATTATATCATTTTTTTACTGGGATATCCAACGTCTTTATTAACCATCCCTAGTCATTACGAGGAGTCCTGCTAACTGCGGAACGACGAAGCAATCTCATGAGATTGCTTCACCCCCCCGACAAGCTCGGGACTCGCAATGACTACATAAAACTTGACAAATAAAATTGCCTGTTCTATTATTGATTTACCAAAAAAATAAAACTCTGGGAGCATGGTTTACTTAAACGTTCGGATCCTTGCAGATTGAAATTTTTCGGACCTTGTGTCTGAAGCTCAAACTGTAACATCCCTCCTTGGCCATGCTTCCAGGAAAAAATTGAACTTTATTGAAAATGGCGCGGTCGAACGTAGCGAAGTACGTCGTGCTCTTGCCCCCACACGATGGCTTCTTACCCCGTCGACCCGCCAATTTTTTATTTCAAAAACCGCCAAACTTCCCTTGACGGTAATCTAACTACGTATTACTTGTTACGTGTTACATATTACTTCAATAAATTCAAAAACTCCTTCTCCGAAATAATCTTAACGCTCAATTTTTTCGCTTTGTCATATTTTGAACCTGGTTCCGCGCCAGCCACCACATAATCAGTGTGTTGAGAAACCGAGGAAACCCAGTCTCCGCCAGCCTCTCTTATTCTCGCTTTCGCTTCCTCGCGGGACATTGATTCTAAAGTGCCGGTGACCACTATTTTTTTGCCTGTTAAGCCTGTTTTTTTCTTGACAGCTTCCTCGTGTTTGACCTTGACGCCTTTAGCCAAAATTTTATCAATCAACTTAGCATTAGCTTTATCCTTAAAGTAATCGTCAATGCTTTTGGCGACTACGCCACCCACATCAGGAATCTTTTCCAGTTCTTCCAGCGAAGTCTTTATTAATTTATCCAGCGTCCCAAAATGCCGAGCTAAATCAATGGCTGTCTCCTCGCCGACGTGGCGGATACCCAGAGCGTTAATGAATCTGGACAGCGTCACCACTTTGGCTGACTGAATTGCCTGCACTAAATTAGAAGCTGACTTTTCCGCGAAGCGTTCCATGGGTTCCAAATCCTCTTCTTCCAAATTAAACAAATCAGCCGGGTCGCGAATCAAATCAGCATTCCAAAGCTGTTCCAAAATTTTTGGACCTAAGCCGTCAATGTCAAAAGCTGGTTTGGCGACAAAATGGTGCAAGCCTTCCTGCTGAATGGAAAAGCATTTTTTATTAGTGCAATAGTATGCGACTTCGCCAGGCCGCCTGGCTACTCTTGAACCACAAACAGGACATTTTGCCGGCATATGGAACTTTTTCTCTTTGCCAGTGCGCAGGTTTGGCAGAACTTTGACAACCTCCGGTATAATCTCACCCGCTTTTTGGATAATGACTGTGTCGCCTATTCTGACGTCTAAACGCTCAATCTGATCCATATTATGCAAAGTTGCCCGCTTCACCGTAGTGCCCGCCACTTGGACTGGCTTTAAATGCGCCACTGGCGTCAGAGTACCGGTGCGGCCAACCTGAACCTTGATGTCTTCCAAAGTAGTAGTAGCTTGCTCTGCCGGGTATTTGTAAGCCATAGCACCGCGCGGTGCTTTGCCCACTACCCCCAGACGCCTGAATAAAACAATATTATTAACAGTAACGACTATGCCATCACTCCAATATGGTAAATTTTTGCGGATTTTACCAATGTCTTCGTGATATTTATTAACAGCCGCGATATCTTTACAATAGCGATTTTCCTGACCTGACTGAAAACCCAAGACCTTCATAATTTCATGCGCCTCTTCATGTGTCTTTTGGCCTAAATCACCAATGAGCTCATAACCCATAAAAGAAAGTTTTCTAGAAGCTGTAATCTTTGGATCAAGCTGACGCACTGAGCCAGCCGCGGCATTTCTCGGGTTAGCAAAAGCTGGCTCGCCCTTCTTCTCCTGTTGAGCGTTTAATTTTTCAAAAACTTTTTTCGTCATATAAACTTCGCCGCGGATTTCTACTTCGCCTTTCAAAGCTTTTTCTGCTATTTTGACAATTTTTTCATCGGCTCCTTTGATGTGTACTTCTAATTTTAAGGGAATCGCTTCAATGGTCTTGAGATTTTGTGTAATATCTTCGCCAATCTTACCATCGCCGCGGGTTGAGCCATGATGCAGTAATCCATTCCGATAAACCAGTGACATGGCCAAGCCGTCCATTTTAATTTCCGCGTAATAATCAAGATGATAGCCAGGCGGCGCAAGCTTCTTAATACGTTTTTCCCAATCAGCTATTTCTTCTTCCGAAAAAGAATCGTTTAAGGACAGCATCGGGGTTTTATACGTGACTTTTTTGAACTCATCTAAAGGCCGGCCGCCGACGCGCTGGGTTGGTGAATCAGGCGCAATAAACTCTTGGAATTGTCTTTCCAGCTGACCCAGCTCATGTTTCAGGGAATCCAAAGCCGCATCTGAAATCTCCTGCTTATCCAAAACATGGTAAAGATAGCGATGATGATTGATCTCCTTTTTTAATTTTTCAATGCGTTGTTTTACTTCTGCCTTAGTCATATTTAAAAAATAAAACTATGCACCGTATATTATAGTTATATGCCACTAGCTATAAGTTATTTAACAAATTACATGGCTGAGGGTATGTCCTCGCAAATATATCTACCACGAACTTTTTTACATGTCGGTGGTGTTACACAATAATAATTTTTACAAATCTTATCAGAAGGACAGTCACTGTTAGAAACACATTGAACACAGCCTGTGCCATAGCAAATTGTGCTGCCCGTACAATAATTACATTTTGAGCAATCGTAGACTAATTCCACATTATCACAATATTGCATGGTGATTTCACTGCATTGACCTGATAGTGTATAATCTTCACACTGATTATATAAACCAGTGTGTCTGGAATCGTGGTGGAACATTGGCCAGGGTAATTTATGCGGTGTATATCTTGATGGTAAATCCCAAATATAAATTTTCCCGTTTTGATTAACCACGCCTATTTCTAAATCCCTGTCATTATCTAAATCACCAATAGCCGGCGAAAAAGATATTGAAGCAGTAGTAGTCACCGGAAAGCCCAAATAATTGGTACCATCATGGTGCCAGACATAAAACTTGCCATCTTCTGAACCAACAGCTATTTCTAAATCACCATTGCCGTCCAAATCAGCCATAATCGGAGACGAGGTCACCTCGCCATTGGTTTCTTTTGGCCAGCCAGAAACATTTGATCCATCGCTATGCCAAGCATAAACTTTCCGATCACTGGAGCCAATGACTATTTCTAAACCAGGATATGAAGGGTCTAAATCAGCAATAGCTGGTGAGGAATAAATAGCAGCCCCGGTCTGCTTTGGCCAATTAGTAACAGGCGTGCCATCATGATGAAAAGCATAAATTTTACTATCAGTCTTACTGTAAGCGGCAATAATTTCTAAATCTCCATCTTGATCTAAATCAGCAATAGCTGGCGAGGAATATGTTTCGCCAGCACCAGCGCTTCTTGGCCAGCCGGTCATCTGATCAGCATACCCGTCATTATTTCCATCATTATGATGAAATACATAAATTTTTCCCGTACTAGCAATCACAATCTCTTGATCCATATCATTATCTAAATCAGCCAGAGCTGGTGTAGAAGCGAGAGCAGGCACAGTTGGATTTGTACCAGGGGCAGATATTGGATTTTCCCAAACAGCACTGCCATTATGATGATAAGCAACAACTTCGTAAGGATACCGTGTAAATATTATTTCTAGATCCATATCACCCTCTAAATTTGCAATAGCTGGAGCGGAAAAAGAAAATCTGTTTTTCGGCCAACTTTTCGGCCAATCCCAAGCAGTATTTAGCGTTCCGTCAGCTTGCCAAACATAAGCACTCAAACCACTAATCCCAATCGCTTCCTTTTCGCCGTCTTGATCTAAATCAGCCACTGAAATACTTTTTACATTAAAGCCATTATAACCGGTATCAACTGGCCAGCTTCCCGAAACATCAGAACCATCATGGTGCCAAGCAAAAACTTCATATTCCCCACTGGCCTGGTTTAATTCCTGGGAAGGAAACATTATTTCCAAACCATTAGATGGATTTTCATCTAAATCAGCAAAAGTAAGCGATGACAAAATCCAATTATCAATCTGTTTTCCTGGCCAATTTCCCGCTTGGAAAGGATAGGTAATATTAATTAATCGATGATCACTTAATTTACGACCTGAAGTATCAGTGGCAGTTACTCTAAGATAATAACTTCCACCGGCTATTCCTGCGGTATTCCAAGTAGCCAGGATCCCATTGGTGACTGGAGAATTAGAAGTAAAAATTTGCGTCCAGCTACCAGTCATGTCTCCTTTAATGTATTCAACTTGATAACTTTGAAAATCAATGCCACCTGTACTTCCGGCAATAGTAATTGAATCACCGAGCGTGTAATTTTCAAAATTTGAAGGAGAATTAATCTGGGAAATTAACGGATTTAAAATTTTTAATGATTGGTAAGCATTAAGGCGACCCTGGCCCGTATATGGATCCCAACCAAAATTCTCTACATCATCAGCACCCATTTTTATAATGCTTTCTAATTGCTCGTTGGTGAATTCCGGATGCCGCGCTAATATCAAAGCGGCTAAGGCAGCGACATGGGGCGCGGCTTGTGAAGTACCGGCCACGTAATAATAATATCCATCAACAATATTTTTGGCTGAACTGTCAATAGCACTCGCTTTCAAGGAAATAACATCTTTGCCCGGCGCTGACACATCAACATTGGCTCCGGCATTAGAACCTGTTTTAAAACCATCATCCCATCTGGCATCATTTTCATTAGTGGCGGCTACAGTTAAAACCCCATCAAGATTAGCCGGGGCAAATAAAAGAGCTTCTTCTTTGCTATTACCAGCTGCCGCCACAATAAAAGAGCCTTGATTTAAAGCACTAGAAACAGTATCAGCCAATAGCTGTGAATATCCTCTGAAACCCCAGCTTAAATTAATCACTTCAACCCCCCAATTGGCGGCGTAATTAATTGCCCCGGCAAGCTCTGACATCAAGCCCCGGCCTTGCTGATCAAGACCTTTTAATGCCATTACTTTGACGCCCGGCTTAGCCGGATGCCAGCCGCCGCTAATACTGGCGAGACCAGTGGCATTGTTTGTCATTGAACTGATAATGCCCGCCACATGCGTCCCGTGCCAAAAATCATCCATCGGATCATTGTCTTCATCTTTTATATCCCCTGAATCACAAATATAAGAGCCAAAAGAATCACTTTTCCATTTTTTGCATGTGGAAAAATCCCAGCCTTTGACATCATCAATGTATCCATTACCATCATCATCAACGCCATTAATAACCTCTCCTTGATTAACAAATATATTATTAACAATATCAAGATGATTATAATCAACACCAGTGTCAATTACCGCAACAGTTATCAAATCAATTGGTGTATTATAAATTTCATCCCAGGCTCCTTGGGCATTCAATTTATCCAGACCCCATTGAACTGGAATTGTATTTGTTGATTTATCACAACTGCCGCCAGGGCAATTGCTGTTCTGATAACAACGGTCTCCGTCATACCAGCCATTAGTCGTGCCAGTACAGACCCCTAATTTTTCAATCTCCTGATAAAATTGATCATTAGGCGCTAGCATCGCTTCAGCCAGATAATTTGGCTCGGCATATTCGATATTAGCATCTTTCTCCATCCTTGCTACCACTTGAGCAATATCTGTTCCTGTATCCATGGAAATCAATTCCCATCTATCCAAGCCAATCCTGTTTGTTTCAGGAACAATTTTCATTACTTTCTCTCGAGTTTTTAAAGCAGCTGTTATTTCCCGCGATTCCAATTCAGCTCCTTCTGGCAATTCTTTTTGCGGCAACCCTTTATTACTGCTCTGCATTACTTCGCCTGTATTCTTATTAATAATTGCTTCAACTGGGTTTTTTAAATTATTGTTGATCGTTGTTTCTTTTTCACTTTCAATCAGATTCGGTTTAAATTTAACTAAAACTTGGTTAGTAATAAAAACTCCCCCTGGTAAATAAGAAACAGTCGGGGGAGTTTTCAATTCGGCCGGTGGTAATTCCTGCTTTTCCTGAATTGGCAATGAAAATAAGGCAAACAAGCCAAAGCCGGCAATTAATGCGGATATAATGATAATACCCACTGAAACTTGTGTGGCCACACTGACTTTTTCTGTCACCTCTAGCGTGACTTTAGACGAGTTGTTTCTTGGGGACATAAGTTTCTTAGAATTAGAGTTTAAATAGGAGTATTTCTCTAATTTATTTTTTCTTTTTAAATCCTTTTTTCTTGTCATGATATATATAATTACACTTTGACCACTTAATTATACCTATTTTTTTCCTAAAATGTCAATAATTTTCAAAGCAAAAATTAGCAGGGTATTTAATCCTGCTAATTTTTAAATATAGTAATATTATATTATTTCTTAATAACTAAAACATGCCCTCAATTCTTTAGGTCAATCAAATATAAAAACTTCTCACAATCTTTATAAACAAGGGTCGGTAAAACTATTAAGCCAAGTAACGCAACCGGGTAAACCTGGTGATTGACCAGCACACTGACAAACACTTTGTTGCATGCATTGATCTTCTAAACTGTCAGGACACTTATTGGCTGTACCCATACAGACGAGCCAGATATCATTGAATTCTGAACAAGTAACACCGGTCATATCGCCATCACAAGCTCTCGAACCGCCGCAAGCCGCAACGATTAATGACGGATCATAACCTTGTGCTTCAAAAAAACTCCATCCCGCTGTGGCAAAGTTATCTAAAGAAGAAGACTTTGAACCGCAGCTATTTTTGGCAATCACTTTCCAATAATATGTGGTGCCAACAGAAAGATTGGTAGCGCTATAATTAACGGTAGTTGTCGTCCCTACCTTAGTCGGAGAAGAAGTCTTGCCCAAGTAAACATCGTAGGAAGTAGCGCCCGAAGAAGCTCTCCATTGTAAAGTTACAGCATCATCCTGATTAGTCGCTCCGTTGGCTGGCGAGACAAGAATAAAAGCCGCTGGCTTGTCGCAGGGTTGTGGAGCAGAGTCTGTAGCCGGTGTACTTGGACGAGCAAATAAGGCAAAGGCTGCGCCAGTGATACCGCCTATAATCGCTAAGACAGCTACCGCGATGCCGATGCTTTGAGCAACATTGACCTTGGATTTTACAGTGATTTCGGTTTGTTTTTGTTCTTGCATTTTCTCACCCCCTTTCTTTTTTTCCTGTTCATTATCCATTTATTCACCCCCCTTCATTAGTTATTAGTTATTTATTCTATAATATAGCTTAGCAAAAATCCAATATTTTAGCAAGTTGATAACTAGGGAATATCTATATAGGAGTCTTTTTCTGAATCAACAGAATGAGCTGCCTCTCTACCAGAAACCGACATGTCAAAACTGCCCCCAGACGCAGAAGTAGCTTGAAGCCTAGTCCAAAAACGGCAATTTGTACAGGTAAAATCACCGCTACCGATTGTAAAAGAATAAAACTGCGAACTTTTATCGCTTATGTTCTGAGCCAAAGAAGTAAGCCAACCAGGAAGATGAAAATCACTTGATTGATCGCACCCGCCATCACAGTAACCAATACTCATAATAATCGTAACTGGTTGTTTGTTCAATGGTAATCTAGTGATATTCAGGGTTGCTTGATAATTACCATCAAGAGGGTCAAATGAATAATATTGTTTTGAAAGCCAATATTGCTCATAGCCGTTACCAATGGTAGCTATTCCATTACTCGGTGCATTAGCATAGAGAATAACCCCTGTCTCCCCAGTAACCCAAATATTCTGCCAATTATAAGCGTAAACTGCTCGGTTTACTTCCGCACTTCCGGTGATTTGACTAGACCAACTTGAACCATCGTAATAAAATGTATTACCGCCAAGACCAGTAACAATGGCTCTCGCTTCATTGTTTGGTTCCTTGTAGGCGCTTATTCCATACATGTGTGCGTCAGAGTTATTATTCTGTTTAATCCAGTTTGTACCATCAGATGAATATAAAATTGTTTCACCGGCTGTACTACCAAACAAAGAACTCCTCGCTGATATCCAGATGTTGAAATTTGTGGTGTAAGTTCCAGAAATAGCCGTGAGTATATAAGTACTGTTTGAAGTTTGGGGATTCCAGGTTGGATTAGCACAAGTCCCGCTACAATTAAGGATCGTTCCATTATCACCAACCACCCAGACGTTATCAGTATCATAAGCCCAAACACCATAGTAGTTGCTTGCTCCTGAAGATTTATCAGACCAGCTAAATCCATCGTAATAAAGAATAGTACCATTTGCTCCCACTGCCCAAATTTTACTACTATCTAAACCATAAATGTCAATTAAATCGTTAGCGGTGCCCGAGGCTTCATCATTAAAAGTGGCTCCGGCTGCATTACAACTACTGGTGCAACGCTTTATTATTCCTCCATTCCCCACCGCAATAACATTATTAGTACTCGAAGCCCAAATTCCTTTCAGGTTAGTGGCAATCCCTTGAACAGTCGCTAAATTCCAGGTTTGACCACCATCAGAAGTAAAAATAATATTATTATTATCTATATTATTTTCGGCAACTGCCCAAACATCACTATTACTTAAAGCAAATACATCTCTCAAATAATTAGCAGTCCCGGAATTTTGACCCTGCCACGCTGGTATTGATCGCTGGCTCTTTCCAGGAAGACCACTTGGTGGCAATGAGGTTAAATCAGTGTTATTTTCATCGATAGCGATGTATCGCAGATATTCATAGTCAGGCACGGATTCACAGTCAATATCATTGGTATCAATACAGCCAGTTGGACAGCAGCCGTCGGAAGTCATACTACAATCTCCTGGTGCGCTTTTAGCTACATGATCACAATAAGAAGTGCAGGTTCCCAAATTTTCACATGTATCTGTGGTACAAGCATCAGCATCAGCGCATTCATTGTGATTGTCGCATAGTGGTGGATCAAGAACCGTGCATGCGCCACCGCAACAAATGTCCGGGCTATCGCATTCTCCGGGATCAGTAGAATTATCAGCCATATTTACTTCTCCGCAACCATCTGAACAAACTGGATTTTTACATACATCAGCTGAGCAATCTATCGCATCAGCTGGGCAATCTCCATCTCCAGATTGACAGATACAATCACCACATAATGGAGTGGGTATGGTGCAATCCGATATGCCCGAGCAATCATTAAAGATTTTATAAGTACTTAATTGATACCAGTCAACATTGACTGCACCTCCACTTGTCACGTCTTGCTTAAACATTATATTTATATTGGGCGTGATGGTAAAATCATCGTCAGGAATGGAACAGGAAACCCAGCCCTCATTATTTGCGAGTTGGTCGGGTATATTTTTACAAGTTTCGCCAAGGATAAGCTGCATATTTCTGCCGCTCACTAATCCAGTGTAATTAGCCCTAAAACTTAAATAATATTTTTCGGCTGGCTGGACATAATCAGGCGTTGGTAAAACCCAGTGAGTGGAATTAGTGTTTTTAATCGCGCATGTCCCGTTATTACTTCCATCAAAAGTGCAACTCGCATTTTGAGCGCAACAAACCGCTTTCCAGTCCATACAAGTACCGTATTTGGGACAACCGCTGGGACAATCATTGGTACTAGTCAGGGCATTTTCCACCTGAATCGCCCCGCTTGTATAAATCGGCGCGCCGACAATGATTTTCTTTTCAATCTGGCCTTCGCTGTACAAAACATAATCATATAAGCCAAAGAGTGGAATATTCCAAGGCACTAGAGCCGTGATAGCCTGCTCAAACTCCCCCATTTTGCCGACTGATTTGACTATTACACGAGCTGGGATATTTTTCTTTTCATTATCAGTGCAACTTTGAGACAGGGGGTCGGGGCAATCATAAGCCGTAACGACTAAATTACTTATTGTATCATACAAAGCTTTTAATCTAACACGGTAAGCAGAAGTTCTATCCTGAAAAATCACAGGCAAAGAACCATCAACTAAATCAGCCGTGCTATAAATTAATTTATAGGAACTTTGAACTTCTGTATCTATATAAGGACTTGCTGGGTCCCATTTTATATAACTTATTTCCAGCCATGGACTACTTCCATTACTCGGTGTACCGTCTGACCAGCTAATTTTCAACGAATTAATATTTGATGGCCCTGTCGGATTCTGAATATCATACAAATCAAATTGAGTGATCTGATCCTTTTCTAGATTAGTTTCTATCCTTTCTTCTTCAGCGCTTGTTTGGATATCACTGTAACTCGCGTTATTAACAAAACCATTCTGATCAGCATTATAATTTCGGATTTTGGTAATTGTTTGACTTAAATCCCCTTCGTCGCGAGAAACTTTGACTGTATAAAGCGCTCTCTCCACCCCGCTGTCCGCCGCATAATAAGCCAATGTGGCGTAATGAGTGTTTTGCGTTAGTCTTAACTCCCTTATAATAATTACTGATACACCAATGCCAATCGCTGTAATCAAAGCGATCATTAATAGTGCATAAAGTATCACAACGCCGGATTGGTTTTTAGGATGTTTTTGCATATTAGCTAAAATCAAAGCATAATTTACTACCAATTACGAATCTCTACGAATATACGAATACAAAGGAATCAATACACCACGAATCTCTTTTACACGAATATCACGAATAAACTATTTAGCCAGCTAGGACGTGATTTGTGAAATTCGTGGAGATAAAATTCGTGGTGCATAGATACAAAATAATTTAATTCGTAAATTCGTAGTATTTAATCATAATTCAGGTTCTTCACCTCAAACTGCGGAATTCTGGTCGAGACTATTGTTTGCAATAACATAGAAGCTTTCTCGGCTATTCTTTCACCAGAGCTTTCAGTTTTTAAAATAATTTTTACCTTTGGCTGGAATTTATGACCGTCAGTTTCATACTGACATTGTCCGCTTACGCAGTTATAAGATAAATACTGTGCACTGCAACTTCCTAGGCAAGTTGGCGTCGAAGCAAGACTCGTAAATGGATCAGCTGATGGTGTAATAACAAAACTCAAATCATCCACCTTTACTCCTTTTGGCGTAATGTCTTGCCAATTGTTACTGGTCGAGCCACAATCAGATAAAGTCCCTGTGCAAAATTGCAGTAAATCCCCTGATTTTCGATAGAAATTGTAATCACCAGTTTGATCTCTTAATGCCAAAATATCAGGCTGATCAAGTAAATTAATAGTGTCGTCATAGTTACCATTACCGTCAGGATCAATATAGTAATCGTAATTTATAATTCCCAGCCTGACTGACTGCGCCATTGACTCCATCACATACCTGATATCCTCTTGAATTTTTTGCAATGAAGCAACCCTTGTCTGGACGTAAGTTACGCTTACATAAATATTCGTCGCAATCAGTGCTACGACAGAAAACAGAGCGAGGGTAATCAATGTCTCTATAAGGGTAAAAGCTTTTTTATCTGTAATCTTTTTTAACATTATATTTAATCAGGTAATAAAAAAGCGCTAACTATTAAATAGTGCGCCAATTGTATAGCCGGTCTTCTAAAATGACCTTGTTTTTATCTGGACTCGGCCAGCGGACTTCAGAGATGACGCGGATGCCGATTTTTTCTGTATAACTTTCATATCCTGATCCACCGCAGTTAACTGTTTCTTCCTGATCAACAATCTTTTCTGTTCCGTCGTTTGGATTAAGACAAATCGGATTCAAATATAAAAGACGATAGAAATTTAATGCTGTGCCGCTTGGATCAGTATTTTGAATATAATAATTATCACCAGTCAGAAAAATTCTAGTGCATTCTTTTTCATTGCATTTGTCAGTCCAACTATTCGGTGTAAAATCTATACTTGATGGATTAGTATTGTCAATAATCGGAATCGCAGTCGAATCATTGCTTGGGCCAACCAATCCATCATCCCATTTATAGACATCTGTTGTTAATGGATTTTCAATATTACTTGTGGCGTTAATCCAATTGCTGTCCCTAATATTCCTGACTAATTCAATGCCTTCCCGCGCTAAATTGGTGGCAATTATTTTGTCAGTACCCCTGCGGCCAGCCTGTATGCTGGTAATAACTAAAGTTAAAGTCGCGATAGTGCAAGCTAATATTATACCAATCGCAATTATTAGTTCGAGCAGGCCCTGACCCCTTTGGTGGTTGGGTAATTTTTTATTAAACATTATCTATATTATGAAAATATAAGTGAGTTTTTACTTATTCGACACTGACTTTGCCAGATACACGGTTAACTATAATATTCCTCATTTTATTAATAGCCGAGTTTTTTAAAGTTATTTTCAATTCCTTGGCTTCAGTGGAATTTATTTCTTGATTTATAAATACACCGCCGCCTGGACATAATCCGTCATCTGCATCACAAACACAATATTCAGCAGCAACGCCAATGCAATTAGTGCATTTAGCGTTCAAAAATGCCTTGGCTGTCGGCGCTTGAAAAAGTAAGTCAACCGCAGTAAATCCCGTTATTTGATCGTCTAAATATAATTCACTTATAACAATATCTTGGGGTAAATTGATAGTGCTAACAGTTAGTCCTGTCATACTAAAACGTTTACATCCTTTTGGATCTATAAAGAGAGTATAGTGATTTACTTCTGCTGGCTCATCAATAAATTTTAAGCCAAAACCACCTTTAGGCACTGCTTCTTCACCGCAGGTTGCCGGTTCGCAATCGCTATCGCGTTCACAAGGATTACTATTGTCACTGCATATCTTAAAAGTCTTGCCAGAAGAAGCATAGCTTTGTATTAATCTTATATTTTGTGCTAGTTCAGTAGCCGCATTTTTCAGTTTAGTCACTTGGTTGCCATAGCGCAAATTTACAATGACTAAACCAGCCAAAATCATAAAAATGGCAATGGCTACTGATAATTCCATAAGAGTAAAACCTGATAAATTTGACTTAGGCCAAGCATGATTTCTCATAGGTTATAAATTAAGTTAATGATAACAAGGAATACCAATACCAATTAAAAATTTCATCGCCATACAAAATCACTATCACAGTAGCAAGCGATAAAAAAGTGCCAAAGGGGATTTCGCTGCTCATTCTTTTCTTTTTGACCACAACCAAACAGATGCCGACCAAGGCGCCGATAAAGTAAGCCAGGACAAGCGCCATGATTAAACCTTTCCAGCCAAGCATCACGCCCATTAAAAAGCCCATCCTGATGTCGCCGCCGCCGATCCAGCGGCCTTTGGAAATAGCCAGTTGAAGCAGAAAAAATACGGCGGCGCCCAGCGCCCCCCAAATTAACGAGAAAAAAGTAATATTTAAAACAAACAATCCGCCTAAAAAGGCAATGATTATCGCTGGTATAGTTACCTTGTCTAGAATCAAATAATATCTCAAATCATAGACAAAAATTATTATTAAAAAAGAACTGTAAATCAAATAAACAATAAATTCTTTACTTAAACCAAATTTCAAATAAAGTAAAAGGTAGATTAAAACAGTTGATATTTCAACCAAAGGGTATTGCCAGGAAATCTTTTTCTGACAATAGCGGCATTTGCCCCTCAGAAAAATAAAGCTGAAAATTGGGACGAGATCAATAATACCTAGGGAATGCTTGCAATGCGGACAATAAGACCTTCCCTTTAAAAAATTCTTTTCTACATGAAGCCGATAAATTACTACATTAAGAAAACTACCAGCCGCTAAACCTAAAAAAATGACTAAAATGCTGTACATACTCGTTTAAATTATAACACATTTTATATAGTAAAGAAAGTGGCTTTGAGCCACTTTTTCTACTGTCAAAATCTTTAATTAATTATTGAATGCCAGCTGGGGAAAGGGTGTGTTTTCCCGCCTCGTAATCACTGTGGCTCTTTTCCAAATGAAACATTATCTCATAATTATCCTGCTTTGGCACAACTGTGACAACATAATTACCTCCGCTTGGATCACGGAAATTGGCTATGCCGGGAAGATATTTTTGTAGATTGCAACGGCTGACCGGATCGCCAAATTTTGCACAGCCATTTTGTGCCGCGCCGTCATAACTGTTAGTATCATTAAAAAGGAATTCAAAAGCAGCCTGCAAGCGGGTGATATCAGATAATCTTTTCGCGTCTCGGGTTTTCGCCTTTTCCTGATTGATTAAGATAACAGCTCCGCCAATAATGACGCCAAAGACCAAAACCCAGATTAGCAACTGCACCATTGTTAAGCCTTTTTGTGAGTAAATTGATTTCATAGTTATTAAGGGATAAAAAACTAATTAAGATCCAGGAAGATTAGGACAGCTCTGGAGATTTTCTGCGCCGCCCATTGAAAAAAAGGCTATCCATGAATTATCTTCAGAAGTGGCTGATTCCTTATGAATACAAAGCACATAATCTTTGTGCTCGTTATTTTGATTTGTATCGTATTGATAATAATTTTTTTCATCATTAGCAGGGTCAATAAAAAATGTGCTCAAATAACTTGGATAAAGCGGATTGTTATTTTTTGAGAAAATTGTACCATCGGAAGCGTCAGTGCTCTTATCCGGTCCGTCACCAGGGGTCGTCCCAGCTACAGGTATTGGATAGCTGCCGTTATCTTCCTCATACAATGCTAAGGCTAATCTGATATAAGCCAAATCAGATTTACGGCGGGCGTCTCTGGCTGCTGCTCTGACATTTTGATAGTGAACTAGACCGATACCCGATAAAATGCCAATAATAGTAATTACTATTAACATTTCTACCAGAGTAAATCCCCTGGAATATTCTTGTTTCATAAATATATTATACCACCCCTTAACCTGCCACGCAAAAACCCTGAACTCTAAATAGACAGCCTTTTTGACCATAAATGCATTTCATCAGTAGATACTTTTCTCTGCCTTTGAATTATATTTCTCTTCTTTATTATTTTTGGCAAATTGACAAGAATATTTATAAAAACTTTGCAGAAAATAAAAAGTTTATTAGAAAAAGTTAAATTTTCATTTTGGTAACTAACGGGGTTTCTCAAAACTTTTAGCCACCACGCAAATGGATATATTTTTATCATTGTAAAAAGCCGATTTTTCAGAGAGAAATACTTTTTGGCTCTGTTTGATAATCGAGAGGTTGTCGCCGAGACTCTGTGAAAAACAATAGCTTTCGGGGCATAAAAGCACTTCCAGCCCAATAGCCTGGCTCTCAAACCCAGGTCAGAATCCTCAATATAGGCAAAATAATCATGATCAAAAAAATTATCAAATAGCTTTACCTGCTCAAGCATTTGCCTGCGATACAATGCCGCGGCTGCACAAGCGCTTAAGCATTCTTCCTGTTTTTCATATTGTCCATTATCTTTTTGACCATGTCCCCGCGGACCCACTTTTAAACTGCCTCGATAATAAAAATCTCCAGCTGAATCAATTTTATCTCTTTTATCAAAATATAAAATTTTGCTGGCACATAAACCAATCTTATTGTCATTTTCCATGGCCTTTACTAATTCTGAAAGCCAATTCTTATCGACTTCTGTATCATTATTTAAGCAAGCGATATATTTTACCTCTGAATTTTTTAAAGCTTCCCTGATGCCAATATTATTACCTTCGGCGAAACCGTGATTCTTTTCGCATAAAATGACTTTTACTAGAGGAAAATTACTTTTTACAAAATTAACTGAATCGTCAACGGAGCCATTGTCAACTAAAATCACTTCAAAGCCCTTGTAGGTTTGATGGAAAACCGAATCAAGACAAGTCCTGAGATAATTTAAGCCGTTCCAGTTAACGATGATGATAGAAACTTTGGTCATTTTTCTAATTTCTACCCAGTTTTCTTGTCCGCTGCAGTGATAACGAAGGCGGAAGCTGGGGTGCCTGAATTGAAACTTTAGTTTCTTAATAGCATGCTAAGTAATGGTTAAAACCATAATTCTTACACCCGACCTGAAGGTCGGTAGAATTTTTAAATTTCTTCCCATGCAGAGAAAATTAATTAGTGGTGATAATACAAATTAATACAATTTATCTAACTCTTTTTGAGCTAAATCAAAGTTAGGCCTATATTCCAACGCTTTTTCGAAATAAATCCCAGCTTTGTCATTCATGCCTTCCTTTGTGTAATTTTGGCCAAGTAGTAAATTTAAAAGGGCTAGTTGTGTCGGCAGGTTAGGATTACTTGAGGAGGTGCCAGCCGGATACTTTTCAAGGATGGAAAATATTGTCCTTTTCGACTGGTTATAATTTTCCTGCTTATAATACAAAAGTGCTAAATCATAATAAACATCAGGTTTAAACACGGGGTTATATCTTATTGCTTCCTTATACTTACTCTCTGCTAAAGAAAATTTATCCTGTAAAAAGTAAACTCTACCCAGCACCCAATGCGCATAGTAATTCTCTCTATCCACAGTTAATAACTTTTTCAATTTATTTTCTAATTCTTCGTAATCTTCCTGTTTCAGTAAAAAATTAAATTTAATTCTGTTTTGAACATAATTAACTAATTTTGTCGGATCAGGATCGTACTTTAATCCATCCAGATAAAAACTATTCGCCTCAATCAATTCACCTTTACTTACCGCATTTTCTGCCTTGGAAAAATAGTAAGCGCCGGCAAAAACAGTTAATCCCCTGACAAAAATTATTAAAGCTAAAATAATTGAAGCAGCGCTTACTATCTTGGGCCAAAGACTGGTTTTTTTAACCACCTCTTGTCTATCTTCTGTAGTCTGTAGACTGTAGTCTGTGGTCTTTCTGCCCCAAGCCATCAGCATCCCACTCATCAGCCAGAAAAGAATAAACACAGCCGGGAACTGCCAGCCAAAGTCAAAAAGCGAATGAATGACCGAACCGACCATGCCAAGGCCTAAACCTAATAAATAGTATTTTTTTTCTTCATCTTTCTCTTTTTTTATAAATTTAAAAGAACTTTTAAATAATAAAATGATAAAAATCACCAGAGCAAGAAAACCAAAAATACCAGTTTCTGCGGCAGTTTGTAAATAATAGTTATGTGTATAGCGTGGCTGCTCAAAAACTGTATGAGCATAACGCGCATAAATTGATTGAAATGTATTATATCCACTGCCAAAAATCGGATTATCTCTGAATATCTCCCAGGCTGATTGGTTGAATAACAAACGCTGGCTAAAGCTAAAAATAAAGCTTTCAGAAGAAATGGTTTTATAAACCAGAATTGCCTCTTTTAAATCATGACTTTGCGTATATCTAAACAATGTTAAAGAGATGAAACCAATGAATAAAATAAGCAGTAAAATTAATAGATTACGCTTGGTAAAAATTATCCGACGGAAATAACTTATTAAAATTAAAAATGGAATTAAAAAGCTTACCCACCCAGTATAAGAATAAGCTATTAGAAATCCTAAAATGATTACCAATAACCCAAAAAAATACAAAAACCTTAATTTAGTATTTCTGTACCAAAAGGTGAGGACAAATCCTAAAGGTAAGCTAAATAACAAGTAGCTGCCTAAAGCATTAGCATTAAAAAGCAAACCATAAGCCCTACCCGCTGATTGAAAATTAAACATGATCAGGGAGATTAAAGAGGTCAAAACACCGATAATAAAAATAGCATTCGTAATAATCCTTATTAATCGCCAATCCCTAAAATAAAAATAAGCGGCAAAATAGACAGCCGCGTAACTTAATAACAGAAATAATAAACTAAAACTATTGTATTTACTAATGGAAAAGAACGAAGTGAGAAAAACAATAATTAAAAACAAAATTAGATAAAAATTCGGACTTTTATAAAATTGCATTCTGTTACTAATCTCTGATTGTTTATTAAACAAAATCACTGTATAAAGTATCAGTAAAAAAATTACGATAAAAATCACTGCTTGCAGCCATTTGCTCCACTCGCCGGAAAAAAATGAAGGCAGAATAATCAGAAATAAAAAAATGCCAAGAACAGTGTATTGGCGAAATTTAGTGATATTTTCAGAGAGTTTATCGAGAAGCATAAATTTAAGAACCTCCTGTCGGAGTAGAGACTTTGTCTCTCGGTTTTAAAGAAGCTGAATCTTCTACTCCGGTATAGAAATACACCATAAATAATGGAGTCGGAGCAGAGACTTCAATCTCTGGAAGTAGCAGACCAAAGAAGCTAAAGCTTCTACTCCGTTTTATTATAGCAAAAATATATAAATATAAAAACAATACTAGAGACCGGGGTAGAGACTTTAGTCTCTTAATTATCTAGCTGACCAAAGAGGCTGAAGCCTCTACTCCGGTTCAGTTACTCCAAAATAAAATTAAGAGTGCTGTCTGTTTTCAGTGGTTGCATTCAAAAAAGGTCTCCTTAAATGGAAACCTTTTTTGCTATCTATTTCTGAATACTAAAATCTTATAAAAACTAGTTCAATAACTAATTAGGTGCAAGTTGCAGTGGTACAATCAGGAGATGCGGCACTATCACCCTCATCAGTTATATACCAACATCTATTAGTACCAGATTCCAAAACAGCATAAAGAATATAATCAGAGTTTGCAGTTGCAGGAGCCACAACGCAAGCTGAATAACCGTAGGCACCACTCTGTGGGTCAGCCGGTAAGATACCCAGATAAGTTGGTGTTAATGAAGCCGTTGAAGCTGGGTATGAATTCGGCGTCTGGTCATCATAGTATAAAGCCAAACCAGCGGCAATCTGTGACAAGTGTGACTTTCTAGTAGCATCTCTAGCTTTTTCTCTGGCACCATTTAGGGCGACTAAACCAATGGTGGCTAAAATACCGATAATGGCAATAACCACCAATAATTCAATTAAAGTAAAACCTTTTCTTTTCATTGTTTCACCCCCTTTCCTATAACCACTGAAAGTACAGAAGATACACTGAAAACACTGAGATTTTCTGTACATTCAGTAATTTGAACGAATTGGCCGCAAAGGTGTTATTTAACCCTTTCGGACAATTTAATCTAGATTAAATTATTAAAATATAGTTATTTTTGCTAATATTCGACCTTTCTATTTATAATATTAACATATTTTACGAAGGCTGTCAACAATTGCTTCTCGCTCATTTATTCGTGATAAAATTCGTGTATTATTAGTGTAAATTCGGGAGGTATTAGTGTTTTTATTAGATACTGCTCGACAAATTATAAATTGGTAGAATTATAGCTGAAACAAGAAAACCAACAGCAATGCCTAATAAAACCATGATAATCGGCTCTATCAAGTTAACTAGATTTTTTAATAGATTTTCTAACTCCCGGCCATAAAAGTTAGCCAGTTTTTCCAGAACCTGGTCTAACCTGCCTGACTGCTCGCCGACGCTCATCATCTGTGAAAGCATCAAGGGGACATGTTTGCTTCTGACAAAAACAGTGGTAATAGAATTGCCTGATTCCACCTCCTTGATTGTTTCCAGTATAAGCTCCTTGTATATCACATTGCCGATCACATCAGCCACAATTTCTAATGAACGGGTCAGTGGCACGCCGCTCAGAATCAAGGTGCTTAATGACTGCGCGAAACGAGATAAAGAAGTTTTTTGAAATATCTGACCAAAAACTGGCGCTTTCAATTTCAAGAGGTCGATTACCCGCCGGCCAGATTTTGATCTGTTGTAAGATCTGAAACCCAGATAAAGAAGGCCAATTGATAGGATAATTAGCCACCAATAACCTTTTGAAAAATTACTGGCTGTAATTAGTAATTGAGTGGTAAAGGGTAATTTACCGCCTCCCGATGTCAAGACTGACATCAACTGCGGTATGACGAAAATCATCATGGCTAAACCGACAACAAATATGCCAGACAAAATAAAAACTGGGTAAATCAACGCGCCTCTGACCTTGGCCCGCAAATCATAATCTTTTTCCATCTGGTCAGCCAAATAATTTAATATCTCATCAAGTTTGCCAGTTGTTTCAGCTGACCTGATCATGTAAATGAAAAAATTGCTGAAGACCCGCGGATAGCGGGATAGGGCTGTTGATAATTTCGCGCCGCCGTCAATCTCATCAGCCACATCAGAAATAATCATTCTGAAATTATCATTGGCTGTCTGGCGCGCCAGTACCTTCAATGCTTTAACAATAGGCACGCCGGCAGAAATCATCACTGACAACTGTCTGCCAAATATTACCACTTCCTTTGGCTTTACTCTTTTCAGGGCCTCGAGGGAAACCCTGAGAGAAACTTTCCTGCTTTCCTTTAAAGAGAGGAGAATAAGATTTTTATCTTTGAGAATACCATAAGCAACAATTTCAGTTGGCGCGACAACTGTCCCTGAAAGACTGCCGCCCTCTCTGTCTTTTGCTTTGTAATTAAAAGTCGCCATAGATTATAATGTTACACATCCACTAATTTACTGTCACGAATCAACACCAATTTCCAATTTAGCAAACGAAATCAATAATAGCAGATTCGTGTAGATTAGTGACTATAGATTAGTGGTGGAAGTACAGATAACTCATCGACGCGCCATCAATCGCAGGCTTTGTGGATCCTGAGCGTTTGCTATAGCTTCCTCGATTAATATTTCACCAGTTTTTACCAGCTCAGCCAGTAATTTATCCAAAGAAACCATGCCTTCTTCGCGAGAAGTTTGAATAATATTATTTACCTGATAATAAACCCCTTCCTTTATGACATTGCGTACCGGTTCGGTGGGAACCAATACTTCTGCCACGACAATCCTGCCACCGCCAACTCGCGGCAACAGTCTCTGGCAGACTACACCCTCCAGATTATCAGCCAAAGATGATTTAATCTGTTTCTGTTCATCAGGACTGAATAAATTTACCATTTTTTCAATACTTTTAACGACACTATCGGCATTAATAGAGGCGTATACCACACGGCCTGAATCAGCGATATTCATCACTTCTTTGATAACTTCAGCACTATTTAAATCAGAAACCATAACAACATCAACGTCCTCCTGCATTACCGTTTTCAGCCCATCAGCCATAGAAGGTGTATCACGACCAACCTCCCTCTGTTCAATAATACTTTTATTATTCACAAATAAATATTCAATGGGGTTCTCGATAGTTAAAATATATTCTGAACGTGCATTATTGATGGTATTAATAATAGAAACCAAGGTAGCAGTTCTCCCTGAACCAAGTGGACCGCTCATTATCACTAATCCCTTTTTCACTCTGGTGAATCGCTCGACAACTGGCGGTAAGCCAAGTTCTTTCAAAGTCTTTATCTTTTCATCAATGTAATGAAAAGATATCGATGGATATCCCTTCTGGTAAAAAATAGTCACCCTGAAACGCGCCCTATCTTCCAGGGAATAGGCAAAAACTATTTCCTTTTCTTTCTCTAATATATTTTTTTGCTCATCATTCAACAGGGTAGAAAGGGCTGCCTCAACAAAATCAGGGGTAACAACTGATTCTTTTTCAAGGGGAACCAGTTTGGTATCAACTCTTAAAATCGGCGGGTTGCTAACAGTCAAATGCAAATCAGAGGCTTTGTACTCAGCCACTGTACTTAAAATCCTCTTGAAAGTTAGTTGTGAGCCTGTATCGGCCATAATACTTTATTTTATCTTGACCAGTTTCTTAATCTTCTCCACTACTTCTGAAGGCATAAAATGAGCTTTAATAAGGTAATCATCAGCGCCTAAGCCTAGCCCCTTTGATACATCGTCTCTTTGGCCTAAATTTGTCAGCAAGATCACGGGAATTCCTTTTGTTTTATCATTCTTTTTTATCTCTTTCAGAACTTCAAAACCGCTTAATTTAGGCAAAATTATATCCAACAAAATCAAATCAGGTACCTTGTCCTTTGCTAATGCTAAGCCCTGTTCGCCGTCAACAGCCAAATCAACGGCAAATCCTTCCAGATTCAATTTAGCATTATACATACCAGCTAAGAAAGTATCGTCTTCGACTAACAAAATCTTAGCTTTCTTTGCCTGCTTATTATTTTGTTCTTTTGGTTTTATCTTTTTGGCTGGCATATGTTTATTGTATAAATAATTAAGTAAATTAAAAATTATATATTTTGTGACTTATTAAGCTTTATCTTGCTATAATCTTTCAAAATCCGAAATCCCAAATCCGAAATCCTAAACAAATTCTAATATCTAAATTCTAATGTTCCAAACAGTTATATAGTAATCGATAAGGAGGCTTTTGTCATTGGGATTTGGGAAATTAGAATTTGTTTAGAAATTAGATATTAGAAATTAGAAATTCCATCATTTTTCGTGCTTCGGATTTATTAATAAATTAGTCTTTTGTCACTCTTATAATTTCCTCGAGTGTCGTTTCTCTCTCCAGAGCTTTAACAATGCCATCCTGTTCCATTGTCAGCATGCCCTGCTTTTTGGCCTCCCTTTTCAATACCTCGATAGACGGAGTGGCCACCACAATATTTTTAATATCATCAGTCACTTCAAGAATCTCATTAATTAATATTCTTCCTTTATAACCTGTATTATCACACCTTACGCAGCCAGTTCCCTGATAAAACTTTTGAGGTTTTTGCCTGTCAATACCTGCTCTGACGAAAACATCATCTGGTATCTCTGATATCACCTTATCCGCCCAGGCTTTTATCTTTGGCGGCAGGGTAATTTCCTTCTGGCAATACTGGCAAATCCTTCTCACTAGCCGCTGTCCAGCCACTAAAGTTAAGCAAGCAGTGATTAAAAACGGCTCAATTTTCATGTCAATCAAGCGTGGGATGGCTCCAGCTGAATCATTTGTATGAAGTGTGGAAAGCACCAAGTGACCAGTTAAGGCAGCGTGAATAGCCAGCTCGGCTGTTTCATTATCTCTAATTTCACCAACCATAATTATATCTGGGTCTTGTCTTAAAATTGAACGCAAGCCAGTAGCAAAGGTTAAGCCGACCTCAGGATTAATCTGTGATTGGTTAACGCCATCCAGGAAATACTCAACAGGATCCTCCAAAGTAACTATGTTGATTGATTCATTATTTAAAATGGACAAAAGGGCTGAAAGAGTCGTTGACTTGCCAGAACCAGTCGGGCCAGTCAATAGAACCATGCCCACTGTTTTTTTCACGCTGTCTTTCATGGCTTCCAATGATCTGCCTTCGAAACCGAGTTTTTCCAGGTCCAAAACAACAGCTGATCTGTCCAGAATACGCATTACCACTTTTTCATTATTAATCAAAGGTAATGTAGAAATACGATAATCAATATCCTTCCCGCCAATCTGCATCCGATAGCGACCATCTTGCGGCACTCTAGTTTCATCTAATTTAAGATTTGACAGGACTTTTATTCTCGCGACTATAGATGGATGAACATATTTTGGCAGGATAAGAGATGTGTGCAATATGCCGTCAATTCTGTATCTTACCCTTGTCTCATTCTCCACTGGTTCAATATGAATATCAGAGGCCCCTCCTTCCACGGCGTGTCTTAATATCACAGAAACCATTTTAGACACAGGCGCAGTTTTCAAAACATCTTCCACGCCCACCTCTCGCTTCAACGCTTCCTCAATTGACGCTGTTGCCTCGACTTCTGAGCCTTTCAAGGCTTCCTCTACCTCAGCTGTGAGCGTGGCGTATTGTTTGGCTAAATTACGAAAAGCGTTTGAGGAAACTATAAAATATTTAATTTTATAGCTATTCTGTCTGGCTAAAAATTCTATTACTTCCAGAGCTTTAAAATTCATGGGATCTACCATGGCAATACTCACTTCATTTTCCTGCTTATCAAAAGCTATAATCTCATAATTATTGGCCAAATCCTGAGGAATAATATTGAGTAAATCTCTTTTGATTACCTTACCAAACAAATCAACATAGGGTATGCCCGAAACTTTACTTTTTGCTTTTGTAACATCTTCTTCTGAAACTATACCTTTTCTTTCAATTATTTCAAGAATATCAGTATCTTTAGTTGCCTGTTTTTTTATTTCTTCATACCTATCTCGGGGCAACAATTCCTCTTGTAGTAAAACATCAATGACTGTTTGTTTTGTTGTATTTGAATTTAATTCAGCCATATTATTTAAAATAATATTTGTTCAAAAGGGTTTGAACGTGGTGGATTTGTTAAAATTCGACGGGCTGATTCATTACCTGTTTTATCAAGACTTGTCAATGTATAATAATAAGTAATCCCGGCTGACACATAATCTGTAAAACAGTAATAATCTTTACCAAACTCAGAAGAACAATCCTCTCCTGGTGTTTTATCTTTGATAGTCATGCCGAGCTTGCCCTTTTGTGTCGACCTGTATATTCTTACAAAATCAAAGTCGGGATCTTCGGGATCCATCCAGGCAATCTTTATGCTTGTTTTATCACCCATATCTTTAATTTGAACATTTTTTGGCGGCGGAGGCGCGAAAATATCAGAAGGCTTGCCAGCTAACTGTTCTGTATTTTCAGATTGTATCATGTTATCATTAACAGTTTTTAAAAGGTAGTAATATGTTGTATTATTGTCCAAATCGTCATCCTGATAAAATGTTGGAAATATTAAGGTAGAAGGATCTCTAGCTAATTCCGTAATTAATTCCTGACCAGATGCCATGCTCGTTGAGCGATAAATTGATATCTTGGAAAAATTTATTACTGAAGGCAACTCCCAGAATAAATAAAGCCTAGCCCCTACACCTGGATCCACAACTCTGACATTGACAGGTTCAAATGGAGTGTTTTTGTCAGTTGCCCTTGTCTCATATTGCTTAGTAAAGCCATTTTCTCCGTAACTCTTAAGGTCAGCCATTTGGGGTGCTGTGAATATTTCCTGGTTAAATTTAGTAATAACTTGTGGCAGGCTAGTTGTATTTGTGTTTGCTGTCGAGACATTGGCATTTTCCGCTGTTTTATTACTAATAAAATTAGCATAAACTAAATAGCCGCATCCGCCGATTAATAAAATTATTATGGTGATGAAAATTATCTTTTTCTTTGAACCTAATTTATCCAAGCCTAACATATAATTAATTTATCATGTATTATTGAGTCCCCTGATAATAAGTAATTAAACTAAGGGCGTAGCTATCAGTGCCTGGGGAATAGGTAAGTGAATTTAAATCCAATATTCTTATTTCTTTTTCAATATTATTAAGAAATAATTTTAATTTATCATACTTGTCAATACCTTGAATTTTCAAATTGATATTTAATTTATTAATATTAAGAGCCGGTGAATCAGTTCCGCCTGAAGCTGGAACGCTTATAGCGCCGCCTTGCGCAATATCAACACCATTAAGCAATAAACCACTTTTTCTGGCTAAAGACTCAACTTCCATAAATAAAGAGGCTGTGTCCTTTTCCTCTGGCAATATCAAAGATATTTTTTTTATCTCATCTTTATTAATTTTTAGATAACTTTCATGGACTTTTTTTATTTTATCCAGGAGAGCGTTTTTTTCAGATAATTCGTTTTTTTTCTTTTGGAAGTCGACAACGCCAATATTTTTAATATTAGCTATTTCTTTTTCAATAAATGTGAAATAACTGGCGATAAAAATACAGATTACTAGAACAACGGCGATTGGAATAAAGAATCGATTGGTAAAAAGTAATATTTTTCTTCTTATTTCAGGCAATGAGGCCATAAGATTTAATTTTGTTATGGTGTTTTGTTATAAAATATATCTGGTGTTACTGTAAGTGAAATACTAAAGCCAACACTTGTTATTTTTACTTCTGCTTCTGCCGGGGCTGTCCCAGCTAGAATAGATTCTGGGCTTATACTCGTCGAGGTGGTGGTAACTGAAGTGATACTCAAGTTATTAACAAAATCAGAAGCATTTTTAAGAACTAAATACTGCCTGGCCACGCTTTCATAATCAGTGCCGACTGCCGAGAGGTTAATCACCCCGCCTATATCAGCCGCCATGTTTGTAAAATATACTTCCGGAATAGTGTATTTCTCTAAATAGCTAAGAAATTTTGTCCAGTAGACATGCCTGTCCAATAGCTTTTTGACACTGGCCGCTTTATCCTTTAAATTTATTAATTCTGTTTGAAATCCACTATATTTCGAGATATCAGTATCAACTCTAGATATCTCTTGTTCAACCTGTTTAACTTCTATTTCTTTTTCTGAAAAATAAATTTTCAAACCAATGTAAATAAGTCCATTAAAAACTATAGCCGCTAAAATAATTATAAAGAGAATTGCTAATCTATTTTTCGGTATCAGCTTTTCTCTTATTTCTTCAGGCACTAAATTAACTGAAAACTGGTCTAATCTAGCTTTTTCAGAAATTTCTTGAGGCTGACTTAGCTTAGTGACTTTTGACTCAATAGGTTTAGGCACTTGTTTTAGCTCAACTTTTTCCTCTAGCTTTTCCGGTTCTTTGAATTCTTTCCTTTCAGTGGGAGCGATCGGAGGCGGCGGAGGTGGAGATATCGGCGGCTCTTTAATACTCGGGGTTTCTAATATCTGTTTGGGAATCTCTTTATATTTGGGAATAATTTTTGGCTCTATCTTTTTACCAAATTCAGGAATTAACTCTTTGACAGATATAGGCTTGATCTCTTTTTTCTTTTTTTTGAATAATCTATTAAACAATTTTTTTAACCATTCTTTAAATTTCTGCCAAAAACTTATACGGGGAATTAACTCCGGTTCCCTTGTTAAAATTGGAGGTATTTCTGGCTCTGGAGCTAGCTTTTCCAAACGAGGTTTTATTTCTTCCAGAACTATCTCACGGGGAAGCGTTACTGGTTTAGGTTTAAACGGCTCTTCCTTTCTTGGCAAAGGCGGAAGGGGCACTGGTGGTGGCGAGATTGTCGGAGGAGGTAAAGGGGTTGGCTCAACAATAAGCTTGGGCACTGGTTTTTCTTCCTCAACCTTTAGTTCTGGTACTAGTTTTTCAGGCTTCCTTGGCTGAACCTCTCTCGTGGATTCAAGCACTATTTCTTTTATAAAGGATGGTTTGATTTCCTCTTTTTTCTTTCTACCAAATAATTCATTTAGCAAACTCTTCAGCCAAGCAGAAAATCTTTGCCATAAACTCTTTTGGGGTATTAACTCTGGCTTTTTTAATTCAACGGTGGGTGGTAGCGGTGGAGGTGGTGGTGGCGTGACTGCTGGTCGCGGTAAAGGGGTTGGTTCAACTACAATTTTGGGGACTATTTTTTCTTCCTCAACCTTAAGTTCTGGCACTAGTTTTTCAGGCGTTCTTGGCTCAACCTTCTTTATTGTTTCTGGCATTACCTGCTTTATCACTAATGGTTTTGGTTCTGGAGGCTGAACTTTTACTTTTTTCTTTCTGCCAAATAAGTTTTTTAATAAATTCTTAAACCAAAAAGACAGCCTTTCCCATAAAGTAGGCTTTGGTATAAGAGGCACTTGTTTCTCCGGGCTAGCCTGTAATTTAGGCGGCGGTGGCTGAATCTGTATTTCCCTCGGCTCAATCTCTTCTAAAACAGCTTCTTTAAAGACTATTTTAGGCTTCTCGATAACTACTTCTTTCTTAACAATCGGCTCAACTACTTTTAATTCTTGAGGTTTTATTTTTGGAAATCCTTCTTCTTTTTTGATAACGGGTGGCCTTGCCTCTTCTTTTTTTGGCGGTAGAGAAATAATTGGCCCTCCTGCCAACTTCTGTTTGCCGGCAAAAAGTCTTTTCAGCCAATTAATAAACCTTTGCCATAAACCAGGTCCTCGCTCTTTTTTCGGTTTGGCGAAAACAACATGTGGCTTCAAAATTCTCTGCCTTTCCACCTCTGGCATGATTCTGATGGCTGGCTCTTTTAACTTTTCTTCGACTTTTGGTGTAGTAGCCGGCTTTTTAAACGCTGTCCTAAAAAAACTCAAAGCCCCACCTTCTTTCACGACTTTACCGCCTTTTTCTTTAGGGGGGCTGGTTAATTCTATTTTATAAGGGGTGGTGATTTTTCTTTCTGCTTTTTCTTTTCTTCTTAATTCCTCTGGCAACAAATTAATGTTAGCCATATTTTTGTTTTTCTTTTATATTTTTCCCAAAAAACACTGAAAATTATTCTTTCCTCAGTATTATTTGAAAATTACGGATTAGGCTTAGATTAGCCAGTATTTCTTTTTTTGAGGTTTAAATAGTCGTTTTGCTATCTGAATATATTGTAGCATATTTAAAAAAATAAGTCAAGCATAAAAAATCAGCCCAGAAATTTAGGAAAGGGTAAGATTTAGTCAGACTATAAAACTCACTTCTCGCCCCGCCCCGCAGCCGCGGGGCGGGGTCAACCCCCCACCAAGTTTGCCGATATAACAAAAGAGGTGCACTGCCGTGCACCTCATGTAAATACTTTTTAGCAAACTTGGTGGGGGGCTAAACTATCTGCCGCATGGCTAAACCAACAGACAGTGCAAATCTCGGTCCCAATTCTTTCAACACGGGTTGAAGTTCGACTGGATAAATAACTCTGGCCCACGGATCACCGATATAGACTTTGATATTAAAAGTTTGCTCCAGATAGCCAGGCAGGTTAAGAAGGTAAGCCGAGCCGCCTGAAAGAATAATTTTTTCGATCGGTCTGTTTTTTTGATTTTGATAAATATTGATCACATACCTTATTTCATTAACAATTGAATTGATGACAAATTCAATTGCTTTCGGAATCTGACCTGTTGTTTCTTGGCCGGCCATTGACAAACCAAAATCTTTTTTGAATTGTTCGGCCCTTTCCGGATCAATATTTAATGTATTAACTATAGTACTGGTGATAGTCTCACCGCCCACATCTATACTGCGGCTCATCAGAGGAATCCCTTCCGAAAAAATTATAATACTGGAGGCCAATGAGCCTATATCAACAACCATAATGGCTGACTTCTCATGACCAACCAATGATCTCTCAAGGGCAAATGCCTCTGTTTCCAAACCAACCAGCTGTAGGTTGCACTTTTTAAAAATATCAATATAGCGTGTGACTAAATTTCTCGGCGCGGCTGTCAGTAAAACCCTGATATTACCCTTTTTCTTTTCTTTCTCTAGCCCCTCTTTTTTCTCTGCCTCCTCCTTGACCTCCTCCTCTTCTGATTTAAGAACTTCCCAATCAAGTATCATCTCCTCAATCGGCATCGGTACAAATTTTTTAGCTTCCCATTTCACAGCAGAAACCAAATCCTTTCTGGACATAGCAGGCAAACTGATGATTGAACTAAAAACACTGAAATTGGGCAGCGCCCCAACTGCTTTTACTGTTGTCGGGCCTATCTTCTTGATTAACTCTTTCAGTATTTCTACAATAGCTTTCTGCGTTTCAGCTGAATCGCTCTTAACAATATCAGTTGATTTCTCAATGTAACCATAAGTAACCAACTGCGGCCGGCCGCCTTCGTCTTTTAACTCAACCAACTTAATACTCGAGCCGCCCAAGTCGACTCCGATATAACTTAGTTTTTTGCTTGAGAATAATGCCATAGCCTATTCGTTATTATTCACCACGAATTTTACCTCCACGAATTTCACGAATACCACTTCGGCAAACCGTTATCTATAACGTAATTCGTGAGATTCGTGTAATTTTTATTCGTGGTGTATTGATTCCTTATTTAAGGTATGACTTGCTGATAAACTGGCAAAAGCTTACTGAAATCCCCTAGCCCCGGTGGCGTATTAACCATTACTCTTCCATCATACACTATTTTTTCGGCTGGCTCAAGACCTTTCACATACTCACGGTCAAAGTTATAACCCCGGCTAGCCATCAAGCCAGCCACATCCAAACGGCTACGGTACTCAACACTAAGCTTGGCGCCATCAATGCTGGCTGAGTCAAAACTTCTAGACTCGCCACTACCGGCTACTGTTTCATTGGTATCACGTCTGATTCTAATGCCGAGGTAATTTCCAGGTGTATAACCATCGCGATCCATCCAATCTTGTACCAACCTAGTAATCTCAGTAAGCTTATACCAAGTGCTATTATCCCAAGCGCCAGCCGCAACCTCATGCGCGACTTCTGAACCAGCTAAATTATCACCGTAAGTGGCTGTATCGCCGTATGGATTGGCGGTAAAAGCTGGAATATCATCTTTATCCAAAAGACCAAGTCTAGCTTTGAAACTACCAGCGTCAGGATTACTATTATTACCATTTAACTCCACGTAGGCTTTCTTAATTTCTGAATCTTTAGGCAGACTCAATGACCAGCGTAAGTAAGCTCTTTCGGCCCGGTTGTCATTCCAACCAAAATCAACTCTGCTTGAGCTTGCATCCCAATCATCACTCCAGGCAGTGGCATCATCAACCTCAGCCGTATTGGGTATCTTATACTCCTTGACCCACGACGAATACTCAATGACTAGTTCAGGCGCTCCGCCGCCTTCAATAGTATAAGCAGTCTTATAATTATCTCCGGTGGTATCACCTTGCTGTATACTTAAGCCAATATAACCCTTGGTATTATCATTTGGTGCATAATCATCTCTATCAATAAATTTCTGCACTAATGTAGAAATATCAGATAATTCATTCCAACTTCCATCGGTGCCGTTCCAATTGCTAGTTGAATAATTTACCGCTCCTGATTTAGTCGCTAGACCATAAGGATTACTAAAATCTGCGGCAGTCGGATATCCATCTAATAGGAATTGCTTGGCTGTAAAATTACCACCGGCTGATTCTGCGTTGGCTTTTATTTTTATGAAAGCCTTTTTAATAACAGAACCCTTGGGGACATCAACCTGCCATCTTAAGAATGAACGCAGACCACCAGCCGTGGAGGAACCAAACTTTAGT
>Ga0180007_10001199_pt1 | contig 36955 bp, 61 predicted proteins | sample MM_PC_MetaG_FD_121122 | JGI IMG/M metagenome (GOLD analysis project Ga0180007, IMG submission 121122) | Groundwater microbial communities from the Aspo Hard Rock Laboratory (HRL) deep subsurface site, Sweden - MM_PC_MetaG | ecosystem: Environmental > Aquatic > Deep subsurface > Groundwater... | reverse complement strand
TTGCAGGTCGGCACTTTGCAGGTTGGCATCTCGCAGGTCGGCACTTTGCAGGTTGGCATCTCGCAGGTCGGCACTTTGCAGGTTGGCATCTCGCAGGTCGGCACCTTGCAGGTTGGCACGTTGCCCCTCCTCTCCCCTTGCCCATTTTCCGTGTTCACTTAATGCATTGTCGAGTTCTTTTTCTTTCATGTTACCCTCCTTTCAAAATCTAAGTTCCCAATAATTTATTAGCTTACAGTGCCCACAAGGTTTATCCGGCGTCAACTCACTATGACAATTAGGGCACTCTCTCACTACACGCTTTAGTTTACCATATTGATAGACTTTTATCAAGCTGTGCGGTGTAGGTGGCGGTCTATCCTCTTCTGTCAGGTTAGTGTATATCATTCTAATTCTTCCTTATATGATAGTATTGCTTTAGTTGTAACAGGTTCATATAATATACCTTGCCTATGTCTTTGCTATGTCCTTTCATTTAATTATTCCTCATCTCCAGCCATATCTCCAGAACCCCGATACTTACATCGAATTTATATGGCACAGTAGCAGTCTTAGTAGATAATAGTATCTCCTTGTTTAATTGGTGTACCAACTTATCCCCGTCTTTCATTACTCCTCCTATTAGACTATGGGTTAAGGGATAATATTCCCTTCTGTGTTCTATGATAATGTTCTGGGTTTGCATATGGGAGCTCATTATTCTGTGCTATTAGACCTTTTACCCGTAGAGAGTGGAAGGTATTAAAATGAACATCTTTTGCCTCACCACCACGACCCAATCCACCCTTCTGTATCCATGCCCTCGGCTTAAAACCCGTACTTATTCCTATCTCCCATCCATCCCCTATTAGCATCAGTAATTCCCGTTGTTTTGGTGATATTTTCATCCCCTTATACCCTCCTATTAGATTAGACTATTAATGCTTTCTTTCTCCAGTCAGCCGGCAGCTTCCACGTGAGGAACCAAGCGTATAGCTTCAATGCCTTTTTATTTACATCGTCAGCCGTAAAAACTGCGTTGATAAGGTCATTATTTACCACAGCTGTCAGGAAGTCCCCCAGTGGGTAATCCTCATAATACCACTTGCTAATATGCTCCATACACATAGCTACGTGGTCTACTTCGTTGGAGTTTAGTCCTGGCTCGTTGTTGTCCTCTACATATGCCCTAATGTCTTTCAATTCCATTATACCCTCCTATTTAATACTATTTACCACCATTAAGCCAGGCCACTCTATTGGCTGCTGCCTCGCTTGTCTCATGGTCTGATTCGGGGCTAAACGTACCATCAGGACTATAAAATCCAACTGTCCATAATATTCCTGTCAAGTAAACACTATTATCTTGTTTTGGTGACGGATACCATCCTGGCTTTTCCGATTGTATATAAACGTACATTATGCCTCCCATTATATTACTTATGCCTAAAGACTCTTGGTATGAGTTTTAAGAACCTTCTGTGACGCGGGTATCTCTTGATATTAATTGTTATATCTAGGTCTGCCAGCAAGTCATACCAGGGAACTCCGAGCATATCAGCTAGTTTCTTGCGTTTGGCTACTAGGAATCTCACATCCTGATTATCCCATGCGATTAGCGTACGTTGGTATGTTTTCGTTCTAATGACTTCACCACTCGGATTTTTGAACTTGACAAAACCCATCGAGTCCCATTCCCTGCTATCCATTATTCACTCTCCTCTATGCACTCTATAAGTAATATAATATTCCATATACCCTCCTATGCAAGCGTGCAGCACATTGGCATCATCAATTATCTTTGTCTTGCCGCCGCAGTTACAATCGAACGGCTTGGGGGGAGTCTCATTAACCTTGCAATAAATTTCCCTCATTTCCTTTCTACCTCCGCTTATTATAATGATGTTAGATGCTTATTCCTGGAGACTAGCCTCCTACTAGCCCCCAGAGTATAAGAGTCTAAATCAAATCCTTATATCTGATGGCATCATCGGGAGCACAAGTATAGCAGTATATCCTTCCATCATGCGTGTCATCAGGTAGCCATATATCGTCAGGCGTTAGGCTTTTGTGACACTTTGTACACCATAATACTTCCCCTTTATAGTAGTTTTCTATAGATGCTTTAGTCTGCATTGTGTCTACCCTCCTTATACTTAATTAGCTTATAGTTCCTTACATACCCTGCTCAAGAGCTTGCCATCAATCCTAGTGTCAATAAACTTGTACCATTTGCCAGTCTGTATGTAGTAGAATGTCCTTGTGGTTATACTTCTCATGTCTACTCCTCCTTATACTTGATTAGCTACTGAAAACCCTTCGATATGTTTTCTTGTCAAAGTATGCACTGTCTGTTAAGCCGTGTTTCACTGGTCGCTTTCGGTACAGCTCCCATACTTCAATAGTTCTCGGTGTCTCGCGGTAGTTATTGCCTTTGTTATCCCAATGGGATTCTATAGCTCCCCCATCCCTAACCCCATAGTTTCGCATCGTGTCGCCAAAAAACCGCATCGTGCCTCTTGCAAAGAAGTGTCTATCTGTGCCTTGCTCTACTTGGTGCTTGAGTTCTGTTGGTGTCATTTCACCCTCCTTATACTTGATTAGCTATTTATGTATTCCTTATATGCTGGCACAGTTCCCGTGATGTCGTGTATTTTAATCTCAGCCCCATAAACATCTCCCCCGCTTGCAATGTCAATATCTTTTAATTCAACCATTTTAGGATTGATAATCCAGCACCCATTAGGAGTTATGCCCGAGCCGAATAACCTAAAGTACCTATTGTCCGTGATGTCTGAAAACTCAATCTGGTAAAGGTTCGCTCTTATCTGCTCAAACTCGTTATAGTTCATTTTCCTTACCTCCTTATACTTGATTAGCTACATCATAAACTATAACACGAACTATAGCAAGTCAAGTAATAACCATTGACAGGTGTTTAGGGGTGTTGACGGTTGTTTTATGCCCTTAGAGCTTGCTCAGTCGTACTATACTCGCCACTTTCACCAAACGGTGAAACAGTATGATGGATTGTGCGATAAAAGTAGTCTATAAGACGATAATCATCGCATGGAAGGTTAGTGCTTATCGTTTGCGTGTTCCTATAAGCTTATCACTGACTATGAGCGTATGACCTGATAGTTGTTGCGGGCCCTAATCTTAGCTACAAATGATAACAGAATGTAATTCTAAGGGTATAGACTAACAAACTAATAGAATCATACACAAGGATAAAGTAAGGGGCTTAGATTTGTATACTACCCCGGAGTTGTAGGATAGTCTATCGTACTGCCTGGCTATGGCCGGGGTGAAAGTACCATTGCCCGGAATGAGTGACTACTGGGTGAAGAGACTGGGCTTGGTTAGCTACAACGGGGGGTTAAACGCCACCATATCACACTCAAAGAAGTAAGGAAAGTAAGGAAAGTAGGTAATTACTTACTTTTCCACGCCTATGGGTCGCACTATATTTGTTATGTAGTGTTATTGTATAGCTAATAACGTATAAATGGACAGTTGTCTTGGCAAACCCCGCAATTATTGTACTGCTGGCTACATATATGGACTAATATTAGGGTTAATTAGGGTTATTGCACATACGAAGGGTTAGGCTGGCAGGTGTAGAGTATAATGATTTAACCCATTCCCAACGCCCTGAAAACCAGGAGTTTGGTAGTGTATCAATTTGAAAGTGGGTCTTGACGGATATGATATAATGGCAGGGGAAAAGGGAAAGGAGGATTCTATGCCAGTTACTATTGATAAAAAGGCTAACGTGTCTCTCAATGACCATATTGCCGAATACATGAGAGCTGACAAGGAATTTATAGATGGGGTACGTAAGGGTGTGCGAGCTTGTAGAAAAGGGAAGGTAAGGCGCTGGGCTGAGATAAAGAGGGACTTAGGGCTACACTAATAATGGCTACTGCGTGGCTTAGTGAACCCGCTGAAAATGAGGTCATAGTTTAACCGGGCATTTTTAGATATAATATAAAAATATTTATGCCTAGCGATTACCGGGTAAAATAGTCATTTTGGTTGTGAAATTTGTGCTGGCGGTGGTACGAAAAATGTAAGTTGGTGCGGGTCAAAATACTTGACACAATCTAATAAGTATGCTATTAAGTAGTATATGCCTTTCTTTTTCATCACCTCCAGGAGTTTGGGGTAGTTGACAAGGTTTACCATATATGGTAGAATAGGGTTGGGTATAGCACTTGTGTTATGGAGGTAAGAATGAAAAAGCTACTATTGATTACATTCCTGGTATTATTAGTTTTCAGCAGTTGCTCATGTTTTTACAGGCAAGATGATATGGAGCGTGATATTGGGAGTTCAAGTCCACCGTTAGTCAAGTTAAAAGAAGCAGAATACTTACAAGGTGGTGGGAACATCCTTAGTTGGGGCATACAAGGGAGAAGTGGGCTTCTATTCGCGATTGAGACAACTGATGGCATTATTTTGGTACAGGCTCCATTCTCCAAAGTACGCATAATTTTTGAAGAAGTAAATCCGAACGTACATATAAAGGGAAAAGTTTTAAGAAGGAACGGGTGGAAACTAGCCGAAATTGATTACAGGAATATTCCATTGGGGGAAAGGATTGAGTTGTTTACTGACGAGTACGTTCTGCATTTACCAAAAGGTTCAGAGCATGACTTCCTAATGAGGTGGTAGGATATGGGTACTAGCGGTCAAATGATAAATGGGGGGTATTAGATGTATAGAACAAAGAACAATGATTACACATTTAGACCTGAAGGGTGGAAGAACCGATACAGTGAAGAGATGAAGGGATTAGCACTTACTGGGGACTGGCATGCAGACCTATTTGAAAAGCACTTAATGCCCAAAGAGGAAGCGTTTGAGGAGGGTGCTGAGGCGATGCTAGGGTCTATTGGGGAATTAGCGAGACAATCTCCAACGGGCGAGTTCTCCTTTGACTCAAATGGATACACTATTTACGTATCGAAGGAAAAGTAGCATGAAGAAAATCATAGTAGGCACAAAGAAAGCGGGTAAGTTACTTTTAATCTGCAACTCATTAGACAAAGAGATGGGGGGATTAGGTGGCAAGGTGAACTTATTAACACAGGTAAGGTACGGAGTTTATGGGCCGACCCTATATGATGTAAAGAAGGTATCAGATGGATAAACAAGAAGAGATACCTACGCAAATAATAGTAAGGCAGTTCTCAAATAACTTTGATTATCAGGCATATTTCAGGATGGGCGAAGATTACCGTGAGTTAAAGTCATTTACTGGGTCAGAGAACTATAACCAATGGGTTTCAGCACCGCCCACTACAACAGGAGTTTCTAATGTCTGCTAGAGAAGATATAAGGGAAGTTATTGATATATATACAGATGATGGTTGCCTGTTTCCTGATAGGAGTTGTAATGCTCTGGGTGGTGGTTATTGTTCTTCTGATGGCGAAGCGTACAAATGTCTAATAGAAAAACTGTCTAAGATGGGGGTAGTGATAAAGGTAGATAAAGAGTTTCCCCGAAATCCCTATAAGTGGAAGCGAACCTTTCCATTTGGCGAACATCTTCCACAACGAGAGTGGGTGGGGTGGAATGCCCTTGCAATAAACTTAGAGTATTATGGTTACACCGCAGTAGAGCCATTAATAGACGTGGTATAATAAGATATAGACTTACCGAAGCCGAGGAGGGGTTACGCTGAGCAGTGTCCGTTAGGCGTATAGGGTTATAAGGTTCAAGTAGGATAAGGCATTTAAGCCAGACAATACTTGGTGTAGGCTTCGGGTGTATAATGAAGTATGGGGTGAAAGGGTCGAAGTGCACTAGGTGGGTAGAAGGAGTTGTCGGGGCGGAAAATAAGGGTGCAACTCCCTTCCTCGGCGTGGAATGATAGCTACCTACCCCCTACTAGCCCCACACAATATTATGATATTTTTGAAATTTAAGATGGAGTTACTAAAAGACCATACTGTTAAGAGGGAATATGACTGCCTAAAACCCAAGTACGATTTAATACAGCGTTTAATAGAAAATGAGATACCATTTGATTTAGATAAGGATGGATTTCCCATTGATACTAACAAACACTGAAGCTGCCGACATAATCTTAGAAGCCACTCAGAGGTTAGAGAGGGTCTTCATAAAAGATGCCTCGGAGTGGTGGAATAAACTGGGTGGTTTTATGTGCGAGTACCCTGTATTCCTAAAATGCTATCTGGACGCAAGGTGGGATGCACTTAACAGGTTGAATTAGGAGGTAGATATGTGTTGGAAATGTAGAATGGAAGCAAGTTGTTAACACTTACCGAAGTAGAGTAATAGGAGATATAAATGCCCCTCAAAAAAGGCAAAGGTAAAAAGGTAATATCTGAAAACATAGGGGAGTTAATTCGTTCTGGAAGACCGAAGAAACAGGCGGTAGCGATAGCCTTTTCAAAAGCTAAGAAAAAGAAATGAACAAGTATGCCGGAAAACCAGAGCAGAAGGTAGAGTTCAAGCGGATAATGGCTTTATCAGAAGAGGAAAGGGAGTCTCTCTTCGGCAGTGCTGGGGCTATTCAGGAGCATTTAGGTATATCACGTCAGACATATAATCTGTGGAATAGACAAGGGAGCACGGTGGAGTTCAATATACGGGATGCTTTCTTAAAAGACCAAAATAAGATATGGAAAGCCTTTATGAATGCAGTGGTTGAGGGTAAGATTAATGCCCAGTTATTCAGGACATTTGCCCAGCTAGCCAATGAGTTAGTAGAAAAACGGGAGGATAATGTAAGATTTGAGCTTACCTCAAGTGATAGAATCGGAATTGCCAATCAACTCAGAGATAGTCTTAGACGAGAATACGAGAACTCTGGAAGCTGCCCTATCTGCTTCCAGCCTAAAATACTTCGCCACGAAATTTGCCTGGGTGCAGAATCAGAACAACCAGAAGATAGAGAAGTGGCAGCCGTGGCCTTACCTATTAGACCTGATTGATACAATACAGTTTTACGACCTAATTTATATCTTAAAGGCTAGTCAGTTGGGCATCTCGTGGTTGATGGCTATTATAAATGACCACATTGCCAATTTCAACGAAACTGCTAAATGCCTTTTACTATCTCAGGGTCAGTTAGAGGCACAGGACTTATTATCTAAAGTAAACTTTATTCACGAAAGACTGCCAGACTGGCTCAAGTTACCAGTAGATAAGGATAACCGAGAACTGTTTGCCTTAAAAGGGAACAAGGCTGAGATTAGAGCCTTACCCTCAACGGACAAAGCAGGTCACGGCTTTCAGGGCACTTTAGTTACAAGGGATGAATTAGCAAGGCATGAATGTGCAAGGCAAAACTTCAGGGCGGTAGCTCGTTCTGGAGCTAAGCTGGTGGAACTCTCCACCGCAAACAAGGAAGACCCTACCAATTACTTTCAGGAGAAAACAAGTGAGTTTTACTATCACCCTCAAACTACTGGAAAGGTGTATCCTTCTGGATTAGAACTCTATCTAAATGAGACCAAACCAGGGCAATGCCTTGTGTTTCTCAGTAAGGATTTAAGACCCAACAGGGTGGATGGTCTAACAAATGAGGAATGGTGGACAAGCCGTATCCTGCCCAGATTTACCTCTCTGGAAATAGAGGAGCAGTTCCCCACAAAGATAACCGATGTATTCACAGCAAGGAAAAGCGGAGCTTATTTTGAGTTCCAAGCCCTTGACGATATGGGTCATCAGGTATGCCCTCCAATCAAGCAAACTGAGGTCGATTCTTTTAATGGTATAATAAGAGTATACAAGTTACCAATAGAGGGAAGGAAGTATCTGGTTTATACCGACCCGTCTGATGGGGTTGAAGACCCGTTTGTCAGTGGGGTGATGGATTATATCACTGGGGAAATAGTAGCTTCGGCTACTTCAAAAGTGAAGGTTGACTATGTTGCCAAGATACACGATTATCTCTCAAGAACTTATGGCGATGCTACGCAGGATTACGAATATACTGGGAGTGTAGGTGGTGTGTTTGCCAAGACACTAGAGAACTTGGGAACTCCCAACCCAGCACCACGTAGAAAGCCGGATGGTAAAATAGAAGAAGACAAGAGAGGTCAGTGGATTTCACAGGAATATAAAAGAATGATACTAGGTGATTTGGCATTTGGCATTACTAAAAGGCAGATAGTCTGCCATGACAGGGAGTTTATGCAGCAGGCAAAGATGGTTACGAGGGATGACCTTGGGAATCCCGTGACGGATAAGAAACTACCCTTTGACTGGGTAATGATGATGGGTGGTCTGTGGCAGTTACAGAAATATGCACCCAGAACAACGTACGGGGCATATACGATAAATGTTTAGGAGTAACTATGGCCTATAAGGATTCACTCAGATTGCTACATGAGGGGATGGTATCTCTCGATATAGATGATAACAACATCACCCAAGAGAATGGGGATGCCCTTCTTCTTGAACTCACTGAGACGTTACATTCTGCGGGTCAATTTCATAGTAGCCGACAAAGGAGGAGATATGAGGAAGAGTATAACTGAACTAACTGGGAAAACAGCCCCTGCGGCAAATGATATATTGGTTTTGGTTGACAGTGCAGCTTCACCAGTAGAGACAAAAAAAGTGACGTGGACTAATCTGTTTGCCTCACCAACAATTACCACTCCTGTTATAGCTTCTTTATATCAGGATGCTGGCAGGACAAAACTAATGACAATTCCAGTCACGGCTAGTGATACTTTAGCTGCTTTGGCAGCCACTCAAGTCTTAACCAATAAAACCCTAACCTCCCCAACAATAAACGGTACAATAGCTACTACTGGATTGACACTACCATCAGTTACCCTTGCGGGTACAGTAACAGTAGGCGGTCAAGCCTTTGATGCTGGTGCTGGTTCTGCCCAAATAAATACTACTGGGGCAGGGCAAGGACTTCAGATAAATTCAACACAAGATGGAACAACTGGTTCACTATTACAGTTCTACCATAATAGTGGCTCGCCAGCACAGAATGATTATATTGGATACTTGAAGTTTGTGGGAGAGGATAGTACAAGTGCTACCTTTACCTATAGTCAGTTTTCAATCAAGATTGAAGACCCTACTAATGGAGCAGAGGAAAGTAAACTTGAGTTCAATCTTGCTGTAGGTGGTGCAGTTAATACTGCTCTGACCCTCTCTGGTGCTGGTGGACTTGGTGTTGACGCCGATATCGGTACAGCAGACGACCCAGTTGCCCTGTTTGATGGGCTAGATGATGCCATGATTTTAAGGAGAGGTATCCAGCAGAGGAACACAGAACTCCTTGCCGACATTGGGGTGTTCACAAGAAAAGATACTGGCTCTGGTTACATGATGAATATACAGCCGATGGTTAGATTACTGGCTGGCGGTATCTATCAGAGCCGAACCATGATTGATGAACTGCAAAACAAGGTGGAGCAACTGGAGAATAAATTACTACTATTGGAGGTAGGATGATGGGGAAATTATTATGGGCAATGATACAATACAAATAACCGAAGATGAGATTAATGCCGTTACCATTCTCAGCCAGCAGGTAGCATCTATTCATCTCCAGTTGACAAAGGGAATTGCGGCTAGAAAATCCGTAATAACCCTATTGGAAGTTAAGTATCAATCTGTCTTTGATGAGAAAACAGGGGTATTTGAAAAAGCGGATGCGAAATGTGATTAGGAGTAACTATGGAACTTAAAGAGATAAATGACTTCAAAGAATACATGATAAACAACCGTCATGGGAAGAGACTCAAAGTTCAGAAAACCGACCAGGAGTTTTTCGAGGATACTTTCAAGATACCGCACATAACAAAGACAGACCCAGAGAAATCTGATTATGAGATAAGAACTGGCTTTGTGGCTGAGATGGCAAATGGGTTTACCGAACAATTAATAGCATCAAAACCGAAAGTTTATACTGAATCAAAATTTTCCAGAGGTAAGAAGATTAAAGCCAATGAAGATTCCGCAGACAGGATAGCAGCACTTTGCAATAGGTGGAGTTATCTTATGGGGAAACAGTCTCATAATCCTTTCAAGCAGACATTCAAATATAACGCCTTCACTCGTGGTGAGGCTTGGATTTACATTCCGCACAGACCTGAACTGGCTCAATGGGAAGGTGATGTCTCATGGCAGGAAAAGTATCCTGATATTATACCAGTTCATTTTGTAATGTACGACCCGCTCGTTGTTTTTAACGAGCCAACTGAAGACGTGGATGGTCAACCGACAAGAGTTTTAGTTTATTACAGTCGGCTTGCTACTGATATTAAAACTGCATATCCTCACTGGAGTAAGTATGATGAGAACAAGCCAGATGAGATGATTGACTTTATGCTCTATGTAGATGAGAAAACAATCTACGCAGAAGCAGATAAGGAAGCATTGTTCAGGGATAAGAAGGGTAACCTCGCTAATGAAGATGGCAGGAGGGGTAATCCGTACGGATGCGTTCCTTTTGTCCATGCTTATTCGGGATGGGGTGTTGAGACACAGGATAAAGCACCGGACCTCTTAGCTTACAGCAGAACCCGAATGCTCAAAGGAAGGGTGGAAGAAGACACATCAATGGCAGCAGACTTCTCATATAATATTCATGCCTTTGCCTTTAGACACCGGACTCTAATAAACAAATCAGGACAGGAAATTGGTGCTGAAGCCTTCAATGAATATCATCCTCACGAACCAGGTAAATTGAGTGTTTTAACTATCCCACCTGGAGCCGATATAGGGGTTGAGGAATCAGAACTTTTTGAAGCACCGGTGTTTGCTTACAGGCAACAGGTTAAGAGTGACTTAGCAAATGCCTATCCCTCCACGTTAAAGGGTATGCCGTCTGGTTCATCTGGCAGGCAGGAAGATATATTGGGTGGTGCAGCTTTATCATTTTATGACTGTGCTGTTGAAAATAACTCAACCTTATGGGCACAAGCTTTTGAGAAGGCTCTTAAAATCTGTTACGCTCTACCTGATATGATACCCGATGGTCTGAATGAAGATGACATTGACAACATTTCCGAAATCATTGTCAACACAAAGCGAGACGACCCACTTGAATCATTAAGAAGGGCAGCAGACGGTGACAGGAAGTATCAGCTTGGCATTATAGACCTAGAGACCAACCTGATTAAATATCAAGGTAAGGTTAAGGCTGAAGCTAAGGAAATTATGGCAAGACTTTTAGTGGATGATGTTACCAGAAATCATCCTGTATTCAGAGAGTTAATGGGTATTGCTTTAGCGAGAGAGATGGGGGTTGAAGATGAATACAAGCAACTCGCAGGAATGGAGAAAGAACTTACAGGGGCAAACCCAACACCACAGTTCGGGTCTCAAGGTGGTCAACCTAGAGAGGGTAATGTTAAGACTGAAATGGGGAGGGAGATGCCTGATATGAGTTTGGGAAGAGAGCCTCGTAGAGCTCCCGCAGGAGTGTAGTATGGAGAAAGGTCTGCACGATTTAGCGGTAGATGTTCTCAAGGAAAGACTATATATCGCACAGGACATACTCAAGGAACGTTACAAGGGTGTAGTTCCTTTCAGGCAGGAAAAGATACCTGACAGGGAACAATTATACCAATACGAAACACAGGGTTACGAAATCTTTTCTCAGTTAGCAGAAGAGAAAGGTTTACCCGAAGCGATAAAATACAGAAACAGTATGGAACAACTAAGGGGGAAATATGGCAGATAATGTGTTAAAACTTTCAGGTGGGGAGGCAAGTGCTTTTAGAAATTGGGTTCTTGGGCGGTATGGGATTGTAGCATCTGTGAGGGCTAGTGGGCCCACACTTCACGCCTATGGGATTAAGTTATATAGGGAATGGGAGGGTGAAGGCAAGCCTGATGTAAGAATTGGTGGTAAGGATATGCCTGATTACGGTAAGGCTTTGGGTGAAACATTTAAGGGCAGTTGGCTTGACCCTCAAGAGTGGTCTGATGAATGGAAGTATCAGCAATTTCTTGCCAGTTTATATGGTGATTGGTTGCTTGGGTTAGGCTATCGTGTTGCCACCAGTTTCCAGAAAACTGGAGACCGTAAGTGGTGGGAAACGCATGGGAAGCCCACAACTGCAAAAGATTATAAGACACAACCAGCAGGAGTAGGATTGGCACCTGGCGTAGCTGAGAAAGCAGCCACACCGCCTAAAACTGTTGCCCCCCCTGAAGATTTAACTCGGCAAGCCATTGAGCAAGAGGGTGGATATGATGTCCTTGTCGGGTATGACAAGGATGGTAATCGTTCAGTCCTTGAAATTATTGGTAGAACTGACGCAGGTCAAATGACGGAGTATCAACGCCAAACTCTGAATGCCCAACGACAGAAGGATTATCAGGAACGCCTCTCAACACAAGACTGGCAACGCATGTTACAGGAGAGACAGTCTACAATGGCAGGGCAACAGTGGGGGCAACAGAACGCTCAAGATATTATGGGTATGCAGCGTATGGCAGATGCCTTTGAGCAAAACAGGGGGGCAGGATTAAGCGACCCCTCTCAATGGATAAAGAGATATATGTCAGAACGAGAACCTAATCCTTACTTGGAAGCTCTTAAGGGATTAAAAATGTCACCATTAGAAGAAAGAGGGCAAGCACTTGGGGAATCGGTAATGGCTAGTGCAAGTGTAGGCAGAAGGGAACAGGCTCAGACAGACTATCTTGCAGGCTTAACCCCAGAGAACCAAATGCAACAGTTTGGGCAGAACCAACCCTACACAGGCCCACTCCCAACTATGACTGGTGGTTTAGATACTAGAAATCAGTGGTTAGCCAACCAATATGAGGCAAGGTTAAAAGACCTCAATGAAGAGACAAAAGCTACGAAGGAACGTGCCAAAGCTGCTGATTATGTTACGAATCCTGAAAAGTATGCAGACCTTCCGTTAGCTCAAAAACAGGCTATGGCTGCATTGGGCAAATCAGTTACTCAGGAAGGTGGTTATCAAACTCCTACAAACTGGGCAAATATGTCACCACAGCAACAGGAAGCATGGAGGTCGGAAAATATTTCAGTAAAACCTACAACTCCTGCATTACCTACATGGATGTCAAAAATGACTGGGTTTGGTCGTGTTCCTACTGAAAGGACTGAAATCCCAACTCCCAGTGCTCAGACGTGGGGACAGTTGCCGTGGTCTAAGAGGGAAGAGTTCAGGGGGCTGGTAGATGTTGCAGGCAAGAGTCCTTTCCAGGATATATTGGACAGAATGTCAGTTATGCTACCACAACAGCAAAAAGCAGGGTCAAGAACAACTCCAGCGTGGCAGAGGTAAAATATGCCAGCACCTTATTGGATACCCAGAGTTAGGCGTATTGAAGATGACATTCTAAGTGAGAGGGCAAGGCTTGAGACTATCTTAGAACGTGAGTCAAGAACACCAGAAGCGTCTATAGAAGCGCCTGTCATGCCAAGACCAACTTGGACACCACTAGATGTCCAACCAGTGGCTGAACCCGAACCCACCCCATTTATACCTGCACCAATGATGGAAGAACCGCAACAGCGTATTCCGATGAGGGTTGTTCCGCAAGCCAAGAAACCACCACTTGCAAAACCTGCTCCTGAAAAGGTAGAAGAGGTCTCTGTCCCATTCTGGAAAAGGGCATTAGGGGCATTCGCAGCACCATTTAACTGGGTAGATGAAAACCTCATCAAGCCAGGCATGGGTGCGGTTGGAACAGGGATAGGTTTTGTGGAAGAAGTCCCACGAGAACCTGGTGAGGATTTCTGGGAGTGGAAGAAAAGGTCTTGGGCTGGTTGGGAATCACCTGGCATAGATATAAATGTTCCGTGGAGTGATGATGATTTAAGACTTGATGTTAGGGGTGTCATGGAGTTAGCACCTTGGTTACTAATACCTGGGGCTGGTCAGGTAGGTGGTGGATTGAGGGCTGCAAGGGGAGTTGCTGGTGCACTAGGTAAGTTAGGCAAAGTGGGCAAGGTTGTTGGTTACGGTGTGGAATATTCACCTTGGGGCATTGCTGAGAAAACAGCAGGTGTAGCACTCAAGGCTGGTTTTAAGGGTATTGGTAAAGCAAGTGAGATGGTAAGCACCGCAGTTGGTGAAAAACTATTCGGTAAATACGTACCACCTCCAACACCAGAATCAGTTGTTAAACTAACTACATTTTTCAAAGAAGCAGTTATGCCCGCACGAAAGGCATTTAAGAAAGAGGTTCCATTCCTACGAACAACTCAAGAGAAGAAGGTGCAAGATGTATTAAGTGCTTATAGAAGTGGAAAGTTCCCTATGGGGGAATTGCAGTCACGGCTAAAGATGGCTAGAAGTGGTGGCATTTCGCAAGAGTTTGCTCTTACACAAGAAGCCTTATTAGCGAGGCAGACAAAACTTATTGCCAATATAAAGGACAGAATATCCAGTGGTGATATAAGTGAAAGTGTTGGGAAGGCTCTCATTACAAAGGCTCGCAAAAGTCCACAGTTCAAGGCATTAGAAGTTATTGGTGAAACTACTATTGATGACGTATTAAGTGGGCCAAAGAGAGTCACCCCAGAGGTTGCAGCAAAGCCTATGTATCACGGGACAGATGTTGCATTTGAAAAGTTCTCTGCAAGTAAGGCACGTCCCGCATTATATGGTAAGGGTATTTATTTTACAGATAGTAAGCAAATAGCTTCATCTTACGGTAAAAATGTAAAGAGTGTCTATCTAGATATTAAGAACCCATTTGTGGTGAAAAAGGTTTACTCTACTGATGAAATAACTGGTTTTCTCAAACGATTTCAAGAAGTATCTGGTATAAGTGATGACACCTTAAAATTTTCACATCCACGATTGTACAACTTTAAAATGAAGCCCGAACGAATTGATGGTGATACATTATATGACCTTCTCGCAGAAGGGGATAACGATTGGTTAAACGGAATTCTGAAAGGTATGGGATACGATGGGATTAACCATACTGGGGGATTGCTTTCAGGAGGAAAACTACATGATGTGTTGGTAGCTTTTAATGAGAAACAAATAACATTTACTCCACCTAAAGCCCCAGTAGCATTAGGTGGACGAACCATTACACGAACTGAGGTAAAAGAACTCAATGATATGATACTTTCTGGTGCAGAATACGGGTTGGTAAAGGCGGATAGTGCGGATGCCTTCCTTGAATTAGTTTTATCTGGTAAGTTACCACAACCACATAACATAAGGGATTGGTCTAAAGTCTTTGGTGTGGATTTTGCAAGGGCAGTGGGGAAGATGGGAAATTTGTCCCAAGATAAAGTTGCCCAATTCCTTGACACTCTTAATATAGGCAGGTCGTTACAGGCATCAATAGACCTATCAGCCACTTTAAGGCAGGGTTTAATATTAAGCCTATTACACCCGACACAGACACCCAAGTGGTTTGGTAGACAAATAAAGGCTCTAATCTCTGAGAAATGGTCTCTTGAAATAGATGATGCCATGAGGGCAAACCCAAGGTTCAGGGAAATAACGGGGGTTACCGGGGCTTATATCGCACCGATAAGAGATGCTTCATTGAATGCGGCTGAGGAATTGTTTGCTTCACGGACAGCAAGAAGGATACCTGGTATCAGGAGGTCAGAGAGGGCGTTTGTAACTTATATCAATCAAGCTCGTTGGTCTGCACTTGAGTCAGGTTACAATACCATGTTAGCCCAAGGTGCTACTGCTGAACAATTCAAGCTATTAGGCAAGTTTGTTGACATAGCATCGGGTAGAGGTGTTATACCAAAGTCGATGGAGAAGTACAGTTCTGTCCTGAATGCCATGTTATTCTCACCCAAACTACAGGCGGCAACAATTCAATTACCCAGACAAATAGGTAGGATGCTTCTTTCTAAAAACCCATACATGAGGAAGGAAGCTGCGAAGGCTCTACTTACTTTTTTTGGAGGGGGGGCATCTATAGTTGGGTTACTTCAGGAAAGTGGTGTGGCAAAGAAGGTTGAATTAGACCCACGTTCAGGTGATTTTGGGAAGATAGTCATAGGTGATACGAGACTTGATATATGGCGTGGTTATCTACAATATATCCGATTGGCAGCACAAATGCTGACTGGTGAAAGAAAGAGTGCCTACGGAAACATGAATGAGGCGAAAAGGTCTGAGGTAGCTTCTAGGTTCTTACAGTCAAAGGGTTCACCTGCATTTGGATTAATGGTTGACTTACTGCGTAATGAAACATATATGGGAGAACCAATCTTTGATGACACAACTGGATTCATTAAGGCAGCAAAGGGAAGAATTCTACCACTAGCCTTTCAGGATATAATGGATGCAATGGAACAGAACGGGATAAATGGTCTGTGGGTAACGGCACCTGCTGAACTAGGTATTGGTGCATTAACTTATGTAAATGACTTGGTAAAGATACAGCAAAAAATAGCTAGGGATGCTGGATATAATACATGGGATGAGATAGACCCCAAGACACAGAGAAAGATACAGAATAACAATGCTGAATTGCAAACTGCTTATCTAGCATATGACAGGCGAGTAATGGGTACTGCATGGGGAGATTGGAGTAATGCCGGCAAATCCATTGAGAGTGTTTTTGAGGATAATGTTGGTATGGCAACCGCTCAGTATCGTGAAAATGGAGATGGTTATACATTCAGGGAAAAGGTTGGCAAAGCGTTTGATGCCCGAAGGGGTGGATATGATGCTCGTGACAAGGAAACTCGCTTTGAGGATATAGTGAGAAGGTTAGAAACTCAAGACCCTGCAAAGTCAATGGTGGAACTAGGCCCTGAACAGATGGCTATAAGGGCATATAACGAAGCCTTGTGGGGCGATGATATGTATGATGAGTTTGGTGATTACAGGTTTGACGAAGCTGAAATACGGAAGCAGCAATTAAGGGAACAACTCAGCCCTGAAATGTTTGAGTATGTAGAAGAATACAGGGGCTTAAAGTATGAGAACTTCCCCCCAGAATATCAGGAACTTGCAAGAGCAAAGACAGTCCTGCGACCATACTGGCAGATTAAGACTCAAGTTGAAGATATTTTTGGCAAGAGATTTGCAGAGAGTCCAGCGGGGCAACGCCTTATTGCCAAGCTGAAGAAAGCCAAACGTATTCAGAATCCTGAGATGGAAAAATACTATCAGATGTTCTATGTGAGAGAGTGAAAGATAACGATAAAATAAAGTGTGTTATAATATTAGAAGAGGCAGAGGAAAAACTCATCAAACAACTACGCTCTGTGCCGTATGGTAAGGTCGTGGTGTTTATGCAGGGTGGTAGACCAATACGCATAGAGGTTATTAGAGAGAGTATAGCACTTTAACAATTAATTTACGCTCACGGAAAAACCGAGGCGTTCATTTTGCATTGAGCAAAGTGTGCGCCTTTATTTATTAAAAGGAGGAAACATGGTTGATAAAGGGGAACAGGTCGAGGCGGAAGAGCCTGAAGTGCAACCTCTAGAGGAAACACTTGAGAAACCCGACCAAGAAACTGCAACCCAAAGTGGAGTAACCCAAGAGCAACTCAATGACCTGAAAGGACAACTGGACAGGTTAGAGAGGAGCAACGAGGGACTTCGGGGGTCTTTGAAGGAAAAAGACAGATTACTAAAAAGTAGGCAGACAACTCCCGATGATGATTTGGGGTTCTACGAGAAGATGATTCAGGGACTTAAAAGCAAACCTGAGTACACCGACTCACCAGACCCAGCCATCACAGTTCTGGAAGCTGAACTAGCTTCTAGGAAACAAAGGCAAGAGCAACAGAAGTTATATCAACAGATGGATGCTTATGCCACAGACCAGAGGGACAAGATTGAAAACAAGATACGGGAAGCTGGACTTGACCCGTCAGACGAACGATTCGAGGATGCGTGGGAATGGTTTGACATGACCTACAACTCGGATGGCAAGTTTGAAAGGGTTGCAAAGAGAGTCAACCGTATCCTGAAGCAAGTTGAACCAAAGGAGAAAGAAGTGGATAAATCATCAGATGAAAAACTAAAGGAGAAAGTCCGCAAGGAAATTCTCATGGAACGTGGTGAGTTGGAAGCCGAAACAGGGCAACCAAAAGGTTCGGCTAAATCATTTGCCGATATTGAAGAAAGGTTTGGTAAGGGCGAGATTGATTATGCTGAGTATGCGGAAGCCCGCAGGAAACAAGGAATATATTAATAGGAGAAAACAATGACAATTCAAACTGCTGGATTGGGCGACCTCGAAAAGGCATCTAATGTCTTAATCGGGGAAGCTCGTTTTACGGCTGAGTATAACTCGCCAAACATCCACCTTGTTGAAAGGCATCAGTTGGGTCATGGAGAGAACACATATCGGTTTCTAAAGTTCGGGCAGGCTTCAATGTCTTCCCTGACAGACGGAGAGGATATGACGGACTCCGAGGATTTCAATATGACCTATGTGGATGCAGAGCCAACGGAGGTCGGTGCAAAGTTTATCATAACTGACAAACTGGCACGAGAACTAAAGCCAGAGGCAATGCGTATCGCAGGTCGGATGCTTGGAGACGGGATGGGTAGAAAGAGGGATGAGGACATCATAGCCCTCTACGCCAGTCTGAACAATGCTTTTGGTGCTACGGCTAAATATCTGGGTAATGCGAATGCCGCAGCTTGTGTATCAAACACAAGGGGATTGAAGTTCCCCAACCCAGTGTATGCTGTTCACCACCCGAACTCGATAGGCTATCTGGGTCAGGCGGCATCTACGTTAGGTGCGGCATGGGCTGGTATGCCAGAATCATTTTCCGCGAAGGCACTCCAGAACTTCTGGACTGGTATCAAAATCAGTGGGGTCATGTTCTTTGAAGATGGCAACATTGCTGCGATTGCAGGAGACACAACTGGGTATGGCGCAATCTTTTCCAAGAATGCAATGGGAGTTGTTGAGTCGAAAGCACCCTATACTGCAAGGGAAAGAGATGAGTCGCTCCGAGCTACCGAGATAGTCATGGTTGCTGATTATATTGCCGTGGAAATTGATGGTACTTATGGTGCGTCAATGCGTTATTACGTCAGTGCTATGTCGACTTCAGCATAAAAGGAGAAAGTATGGTTACACAAACAGGTGACATCAAAACAAAGTCCATATTGAGGGAGCACAAGATGACGCTCTACAAGATGCATCCTGACCAGAAGAACTATCCAGGTCTGGTAATTGAGATGCCTAACCTCCCATTCGGTTTAAGGGAGAGGGATAAGTACATGAATGAGAAGGGTTACAAGAAAAACCCGCAAGACCTCAAACCAGATGCTGAAGTAATGAAAGGTGGGGGTGATACATTCCTAGTGCCAAAGGGGTACAAACTGGAATGTTTTGCAGAGAAGGTTTACAACGCTAAGGAAAAGGTACACGAAGATGTATCTGTTTGGAGAGTAACCAAGCAGGATGAGGAGCTCCCTATTGAGGTAGTTTCTCCAGAGGGGGTAAAGTGCCCCGAATGTGGCAAACAGTGTGCTTCGGACTTCGGTCTGAAAAGCCACATGAAATCACATAAATAAGACTGATGGAGGTCTAAAATGTCAAGTTTTCCAGGTTCAATACTGTTGTCTGGTGCTCAGATTATGGCCGAGACGACAAAGAAAATCCATCCTCTTGGAACAAGGGGATACACACGAGACGGAAGGGTGTTCCGTTACACGAGAAATGGTGGTGTGGCGTTAAAGAGTGGGGAGGTATGCCAGTCTGCTGTACCCAGTGCCTATGCGGTGCTTCTGGATTCTGGTACTACCAAGATAAGTGCTAATTCCAGCAAGATGACACTCGTTACCAGTGGTAACTCGTTATTTACCACAAAGAACGCCTATGCAGACGGTTACGCATGGTTACGCACATCCAGTACGGCAAAGGGTGCTGGCCAGTATTGCCAGATTAAATCCCATTCAACGGAAAGTCTGACTGCTACTGGGTTGGTAGTTTTTAACTTCCAGGCAGGAGATGAGTTCTACGCACCTTCTAACGCTACTGCTATGGGCACGACTGGGATAACAGTCGGACTCATCCGAAACCCGTACGACAAGATTGTAGTGAAGCCGTCTGGGATTGTCACCGCCCCGATAGTTGGAGTGCCAGTTCGCCCTGTGTCTGTCAACACTTACTTCTGGTTGCAGACTTGGGGGCCGTGTCCAGTGCGTGGTGACGCTGTCGCCACTAAGATTGGAAGGACAGTTGGTGTAAGCACAGATACTTCAGCCCGTTTCTCTGGTATAAACAGTACCAAGAACACCTCAGCGGTTACCGCCCTATACACATGGACATTCCTGAGCAACGTTATTTCCGCAATAGGTGTCCAGATGATTGTTGGTGTATCCGGTGAATACCGAATGGTTCACCTGAAAATTGCACCGTAGTTGTATTGCAATTAAAATTGTGATATAATTAGATAGGTTTAGGAGAGTTTCACTTAGAAAACTCTTCAAAGGAAAAGAATATGATATATCTGATAGAAGCTGACGAGACGACTCACCTGCCACTAATAATGGCATGGCGAAGTACGCCACTCGTTTATAAAGGCTTTTATCAGCAACGTAGTCCGTTAATATGGGAATCTCATGTGAATTGGTTCCGCACGAGGAACTCAGATTGGCGGACTTTTGTTATTATGATGGGAGAAAATAATTGGGATGAGCCGGGCGTAATAATGGGCACTTGGGAATATGCGAGATTGGCATTGCGGGCAGACCATGTTAAAAGTACCGAGACGGATAGACCAATCGGGGTTGTAACCATAGGTCAATTAGACCACTGGTCTCCTGAGATTGGATATTTCATTGGTGAGACCACATTATGGGGAAAAGGTCTGGGCACAGAAGCTGTCCAGATGGGCATAGAATGGATAATGGAGTACAGTAAGACTCACAGACATATCTCAGGTATTCATACTACAATCAAGGATGATAATATCGGGTCTATAAAGTTAATTAAGAAGTTGGGATTCAAGAAAGGCATGAAAGCAAGGAATGGTGAACACTATTATTTTAGGGGGTTATGATGGATAAATACAGGGAAACATCAACTGATGATTACGAACCATACCTCGAATTGATAAAACTGAAACCGCCCCTGTGCAAGTTGTGGGAATGCTTATTACGGGAATTGGATTCGCTGGAAAACCAGGGATGGTGAAACATATTGGGTAAAGAAATTATAATCTTGGGAACTGGTGCGAGTTCAAGGTTCTGATATATGTCAGTTAATATAGCGTGGATAATTGTTGGCGTTGTATGGATTCTATATGGTGCCCTTCGCTTGTATGACTATTTGGAGGGGAAGTGGAACAAGGCGCATCCTATGTGTGACCTTTGCTGGAAACGAACAAAGGGTTCTGAGATGAATTGCTTCACATTGGATTATATTGATTTTGGTAGTGAGGGGGATAAGGAACGCATAACATTGGAGGAGGCTATAGAACGTGATATGTTTGTGGGTTATGAAGATAGAAATTGGGATGTTTACACACAAGGCATTTGTAATAAATGCCTTGTGAAATATAACCCTATTACCGTGCGAGAGTAGATGTATAGATGAAAAGTATTATAATTTTAGGAACTGGTGCAAGTTCCAGATTTTGCGATTTCAGGTCAGATGAAATCTGGGGGGTGAACGGGACTTACACCATACCACATATAATGCCCAAGAAATTTAAGAAGTTCTTTCGGACAGATAAACTGTTTATGACAGACTCCTTGTTTTCTCACGAAGAGGGGACACTCAACTTTGATATAAAGGCAATGAACAGGTTTGCCAAGAAGTATAACTGCCAGATGTTTACATTGAATAAATTAAAACTTGGTAAGTATGAAATGAACGCAACACAGTATCCATACAAGGCTCTCACGGAATATTTCGGGTCTGAGTATTTCACGGACACAATCTGTTATATGATAGCGTATGCTCTTTATACACATTCACATCTTGCAATAAATGAAGACGGCGTTGTGAAACCTGATTTAGATGTTCCACTGAAGATAAGATTGTTTGGTATTGATATGTCCACCACGAGAGAGTATCAGCAGTCAAAGGGCGGTGTGGAGTTCTGGTTGGGCATTGCGAGGGGTATGGGTTGTGAGATAGAAAATGTGCAGGGTTCTGTTATTCTAAGAAGTTCTTTAGGTGTGCCGTATGGTAAATGGAACAGGTTGCGAATATCCAAGAAGAAATATGACCCGTTGGGATTAATGAGTGGTAAAGAACCCACAATAGAAGAAGCTAATAAACTGGCAGAAAAGTTACGGAAGGAGGAAGAGACACAGGGGGGTAGTTCTGAAGATAACCAAGAGCCATCGTTTAATCTAATGGGAGATTTATTGCCTCAAGGTTATAAAAACTTAATCGGGAAAGTAGTTGGCATTAAAACCAAGGAAGGAGGATAATATGGCACTGACAACTTTGGAAATTGTTGAACGAGAAATTAAAAGGGATAATTTCCCCACTATGGAACACATGGCAAAACTATTTACGATTTGCGATGGGCGTATAGGATTTTGCGGGGAGACATACAGAAGGTTATCAGATAATGGATTTAAGATTTTCGTTGACGGAAGTTTCGTATCCAAGTTTACTTACCACGCAGTTGTTAAGGGCACTGGTGAGACACCCCCTGTGTACTGGCGTTTCCCTGCCGGAGGTGCACTGGAATATATAGGTGATATACCTGATAAAGTTCTGGATAGGGCACAGCGTGCAGTGAGTTTGGGTATAAACTATTTAACATTACACTCCATGACAAAACTAAAAGTTCAACGACCATATACTGCAGTAGACCCAGTCATGTTAGGCTGGATAAATAATCCCATGATACGGGAGGAAGCCCCCGTTCGCATCGGTAATTCCCAGATGGCAGTAGTAGTTGGCGTATGGGACTATGAGGAGGAAGTTGCTTTACTTGAGGGTGGAACATTATTTTAATAAACGGAGGTAGACGAAGTGCCAGATAAAGTGAATACAGTTATATTAATGTTACCCATTATCGGGTTAGGAACTGGATTACCCCTACTTTGTAGTGGCAATACACCACTAGGTATTATGGTTTTGGTGATTACCGCTGTACTATGTATCCCAGGGGGGCAGGTTTTTTGTGGCAAGAGTTTTTATATCTTCAAGAAGAGATGTCCTAAATGTAGCACGGTTCTCAATAAAAAGCAGCAGGCTGGATTATTTGATGATATTCATCAAATCTACTGGTGTCCGAATTGTGGTAAACCTCCCGTAGATGATTTATACATGGAGTCTGTGCAAAATACTATTCGTAATTTAAGGGGGAATGATGTACAAGGAAATAGAAGTTCAGACAGCTAACGGGATAAGGGGGATTAACCAAGAGTCTCTGTTTATTGTGGCTGAGGTTGGTAATCAATTTAACGGAGACCTTGAGACTGCCAAGAAACTAGCCTTAGTTGCCAAAGAAGCTGGTGCAGATGCGGTTAAGTATATCTTCTGGTTTCCCGATGAGATTATGGCTGAGGATATACCCTACACATATGAAACTGTAGGCGGTCTTAAAACCGAGTCTATGAAGGGATTACTCAATAAGTTAAGACTCCCGTTACATGAGTGGGCAGAAGTTAAGCATTACTGCGATAAGATAGAGATTATAATGATGTCTACGGTTAATTGCTTTGGGGCATACGACTATGCACTTGACCTTGGATTGCCTATTATAAAGTTGAGTTCATGGGACTGGAACTTCACCGATTTGTGGAGGTGGTGTGCCAGAACGATGCTTCCCTGTATCGCAGACCTCGGCCCTGTCACCGAAGAAGAAGTAAAAAAGAATGTTGACCTGTTCCTTGAGGAAAAGAGTAAGTCACTGATGTTTTTACACTGCACTCACGGGGAAAAAATGAACATGAGTTCTATTTCTTACTTGAGGGATAAGTTTGACTGCATTACGGGATATTCTTCGTCAGGTAGGAATGATGAAACTGACATTATGTCGATTGGTTTGGGGGCGTGTATTCTTGAGAAGAGACTCACCTTAGACCGAAAGGGTGGTGTCCTGCACGATGCTATAAGTAAAGAACCCGATGAGTTCAAGGATTATGTAACTCAGATGAGAAAGTTAAAGTCAGCATTGGGAGATTACGGAATAAATCAAAGCAAAGAGGACTGGGCTGAAAGACCCAAGTGGTTCAGAAGGGTGGTGGTCAACTCACCAATCGGGGAGGGAGACCCTGTCCTAAGGCACGAACTTGAGTGCAAGAGGGGTGAGACTGGTTTCCCCCCTGAAAGAATATGGGAGATAGTTGGTAAGATAGCCAAGCACGATATGCCCGCAAATTACGATATTACACTGGAGGATGTGGAATGACGACTACTGAAGAAGAGAAAGAACCAGCCAAGCCGATATGTTTTATCCTTGCAAGGAAGGGTTCTAAGAGACTTCCACGAAAGGCTATGCTCAAGATAAATAAGAAACCCCTGATTCATTACCCGATAAAGGCAGCTAAGGACAGTGGGGTATTTGGTGCTGTGGTAGTATCATCAGATGATATGGAGTTGCTTGAATATGCCTATGAACGTAAGACACTACTTCATAAGAGACCGAGAGAACTATGCACCTCCAGGGTACAGCAGAAACAGGTGATGAGGTTCCTATTATCCCTTTACAGATGCGACTTGTTTTGCATTATGACTCCCTGCAACCCGTTTGTAACTCCAGAAGACCTGAAGGCTGGATTTGAACTACTCAAGGAATCTAATTACGTTATCAGTGCCAGTGAAGGGAAGCCGGTAGAATATGCACTCAAAGAAAAGAAGAGATTTATAGAACCCAGAATCTTGAAGAGGTCTCAGGAATACAAACCAACTTACTATGCAGACGGGGGTTTTGTATTTAGTAAGGTTGAAGCCTTTGCACATGAGTTTGATTATGGTTTTTATGGTTCGGGATGTGCCCTTTATAAGACACCACACATCTCAGTAGACATAGATACGGAAGAAGATTATAAGTATGCGAAATGGATATTAGAAAAAAAACAATCCTGAAGACAATCAGTTACCGTGTTGTGGGAACGGGGGTTACTATATCGCTTACCTACCTTTTTACGGGCAGGATGGATATTTCGCTATCAATCGGGCTTTTAGATGTTGGTATAAAGATGTTAGCCTATTATTTACATGAGAGGATATGGAATGAGGTTTATTGATAAGGTAGAAACTACTAAGTTTTTAATGGAGAAGAAATGGCAGTAGACAATGCGGCTTTGGGGATGATTGTTTGTGATGCGAAAAGTGAGGAGTATCGGAGAAGGATGGGAAAACTTATTCCTTATTATTGGGAGTGCCCCAAATGCAAATTCATAAACAGATATTTCAAGGAAAAGGATGAATTTGTAGCGACTTTTTGTAATCGTATTCTTAAGATAAAAGAACCTTTTTGTAAAAGTTGTGGTGATGGGTTGTGAACTATTGCAGTCGGTGCTGTCAGCCTGATACTCGCCCGAAGATAGTTTTCAAAGACGGTGTATGCGGGGCGTGCCTATGGGAAGAGGAGAAGAAGTCTATAGATTGGAGACAAAGGTTACTGAGTCTCCACGAAACATCTATTAAAGCCAGGATAATCGCAAAGCAAAGGAATACCTACGATTGTGCAATCGGTGTATCGGGCGGAAAGGACTCCATGTTTCAAGTTCTTGTTGCTAAAGAGACACTTGGCTTGAATTGTCTTTTAGTAAGCGTAGCCCCAGATGAGATAACTGATATAGGCAGGCATAACTTTGAGAACTTAATAAATCACGGGTTTGACTGTATCAGGATATATGTTAATCCCAAACTCTTAAAAGAGTTAATGAGGGAGGACTTCTTAGAATACTGCCACTTTAGAAAAGCTACCGAGTATCCGTTGTGGGCAAGTGTCTACACTGTGGCAAAAGAAAAGAACATACCCCTCATTATACAGGGGGAGAATGCTGCCTTGACTTTGGGAGTTTCGGAAGATATGAATACCGATTGGGACGCATCACAGGTCTATAGAACTAACACTATCGCTGGTGCGAGTGCACATGGGCATTATCCCGAAATAGATTCAAAATATTTACAGTTATATACGTTCCCCGACCTATCCGATTGGGAGGGTCAGGCTATCTGGTTGAATTACTTTGTGAAGGAGTGGTCGCCCAGTCATAATGCTCAGTTTGCTATAGAAAGGGGGTTACAAGTAAGGGATGATACCTTGGATAATATGGGGCGTATTCATAATTATACTTGTCTGGATTCGGATTATCACATTGTAAGTCAGATGCACAAGTATTACAAGTACGGTTTCGGGTTTGCTACCGATGAGGTATGCTATGACATACGTGAGGGCTTAATGACCCGTGAAGAAGGGTTTGAACTAATCAAACAATATGATGGCAAATGCCACCCTAAATATGTAAAACAATTCTGTGACTTTATCGGGATTACCGAGAAGGAACACTGGGACACAGTAGCGAAGTTTAAGGAATACGACCCATTAGGGAGATGGAATGAAAGATAGAACGATTTTAATTACAGGTGGAACAGGCTCTCTGGGTATCTCGTTGACAGAAGAACTCTTGAGGCACGACCCGAAGTCAATCCGCATATTCTCAAGGAACGAATACTGGCAGCACCAGATGGGGCAACAGTTCCAAGATTCCAGGGTAAGGTTCTTCATAGGGGATATCAGGGACAAGGAAAGACTAACAAGGGCTATGACTCATTGTGATGTTGTGATTCACACTGCTGCGATGAAGCACGTTTCTATCTGTGAGTATAATCCAATAGAAGCGGTTAAGACAAACATAGACGGGTGTATAAATGTAATCAATGCCTGTGTGGATGCTCGTGTCCCAAAGTGCCTATTTGTAAGTTCTGATAAATCAGTATATCCCATTAACTTCTATGGAGCTACTAAACTTGTAGGTGAGAAACTATTTACTTATGGCAATGTTTATGGCAAGACCAAGTTCAGCTCGGTAAGGTTCGGCAACTTCTTTGGCTCAAAGGGTAGTGTGGTTGAATTGTGGGAGAGACAGAAAGAGTCTGGTGAGATTATAGTCACCAATGAAGATATGGTAAGGTACTGGATTACATTTGAGGAGGCTTCCAAGTTTGCAGTATCTTGTGTCTTTGAGATGCAGGGTGGTGAGATCTTCATACCAATAATGCCCTCACTCACGATTAAGGAGTTAGCTGATTACGTTGCTCCAGATGCCAAGAAAAAGATAGTGGGCAAGAGGTCTGGTGAGAAGATGATGGAACACATATTGACTAATGAGGAACGGCAGAACGTAGAACGGAAATTTGACAGGCTGGTGATAAGATGATAATAGCTGAGATAGGTCAAAACCACAATGGAGATATGCAACTAGCGTGCAAACTAATCAATCTTGCCAAAGAGAACGGTGCAGACCTGGTTAAGTTCCAACTTTACTCAACAGAGGGGTTGCAACGCACAGATGACACATTGCGAGCCCTGAAGAAATCCGAGTTATCAAAGCTAGATGCTCAACAATTATTCAACTGGGGGAAGGCACAGGGCATAGAGGTATTCTTTTCCGTGTTTGATACTGAACGTGTCAAGTGGTGTGAGGATATTGGCGTTAATAGATATAAGATTGCATCCACAATGAATGATGATAGTGTCCTTAATGCGGTTAGAGCTACCGGGAAAGATGTTATAGAATCTACACAAAAGGGCAGGAGATTCATCTACCCAACAAAGGCGTTGTATTGCCCCGCAGGGTATCCGCAGACTGATATACAATTTAGTAATCTAAACTGGGCTGATGGATTCTCCGACCATACTATCGGAATAAACCACGCTAAAATCGCCCTCGCTAGAGGGACATCTGTGGTAGAGAAACACTTTTGCATAGACCATAAAACAGGCATAGACTCCGAGTGGAGTATGACACCCAATGAATTGAGGGAACTCAAGAGGTTTGAACTTGTATGCAAACAGGCGATATAGAGAAAATTTTGCAGTCAGGTATCCTATCAGGTTATCGTGCCTATCCTCCGTATGATGATGGAGGCGAGTATGTCAAAAAGTTTGAGCGTGAGTTCAAGAGTTATATTGGTTCTAAACACGCACTAGCTTTTAACTCGGCAACCTCCGCATTACATACAGCCCTACTAGCCTGTGGGATAGGTGCAGGGGACAGGGTTCTAACCTCACCCCTAACCTTCAGTGCATCAGCTTCCTGTATTAAGATGGTTGGTGCTGAAGTTGTGTTCGGGGATGTTCACCCACATACATACTGTCTTGCCGAATGGCGTAGTGATGTTCAGGCTATAATCCCAGTTCACTGGTGGGGATACCCGACAAGTACCCCTAAAGGCGTTAAAATCATTGAAGACGCTACTCAAGCGATAGGTGCTACCAGAAATGGCAAGATGGTGGGCACGTTTGGGGATTGCGGTGTGTTCTCATTTAATCAGCACAAGCACATAAACACAGGTGAGGGAGGGATGCTGGTTACGGATGATGACGAAATCGCAGAGAAGGCTAAACTAATCAGAAATCACGGTGAGACTCAGAGTATGACTTTAGGCTACAACTACCGAATGACAGAAATAACCGCAGCCATCGGGTTGGAGGGATTAAGAAACTTAGACTCTAATCTGAAGCATCGCAGGAAACTTTGTCAAATTCTGACTGAGGGATTGTCAAATATCAGAGACTTAACCCCACCCTTCTTGGAAGATGGGTGCGAACACTCGTATTACTGCTACGCTGTCAGGACTCCACACAGAGATGAGATTCAAGCCAAACTAGCTGAGAAGGGAATATACTTTGGTAAAGGTGGTCTAAAACCATTGCACCTCTTACCATTTTACGGAGGTGGTTCTTTCCCAGAAGCAGAACGAGTCTACAAGGAGGTCATGTTCACTGATATTATTAAGTCCCCAACTCCCTCAGAAGCATTTGATATAATTAGGGAAATAAAAGGTGTGTTATAATGGTAATAGAGCTGTGACGAAGTATTGGCAGGGTGCAACTTTCGATAAGAGCGTGGTCAAGCATGGTGATGACGAGCAGGAAATCGTTATCGCTATGACTGAAGAGGAATTTAATGACATCTCATATCGAGAGTATCTGGCTGAGGCTTGTGCGGAAAAGACTCTTGATGAGATGAAGGCAAAACCCCAGAAAGAGCCAGACCCCGCAAAACGCAGGGCTTTAGGTGACTTCTTAAAAGAAAGACAGGAGTTCAACCAGAGACAGGCAAGCGAGCATCCAAGAAAATACTGGTAGCAGTAGAATAAGCCTTAATGGAAAAACCAACGGGCACCTGAAAGGGTGTCTTTTTTATTAGGGTTTGATAGGAGGGAATATGTCAGGAAAACCACCAAGTCAAGAGTATGGCTACCGCAGGGGAATGTCCACAAAAGAGGATATGCCCGACTACAACCACCCCAGACACCAACAGAGAATTACCAGATTGGTCAAAGGTAATCTCACCACAAACGGAACTCAATGGTCTACTTGGGTAGAAACTACCAGCACACCTACAAGTAATCAGCTTTTCGCCACAGTTGCAACTACTGTATCGTGGCCTGGATTGGAGGGGTTCTACATTGACGAGTTAGAAGCAGGTCTTACCTGTGCTCTTATGGCAACCAGCACAGGCGAGGCTTCATCTGGCAGTACAATGGGATATAGGTGGGAAGCTAAGGATAGTGCTGAGGCCACTTGGACTGCACTCTCAACATGGAGGTTAGTTGGAAGCCCTGGAACAAGCACTGGAACTGAGAGGACTGTTTCTGGATATGCCCCACTAGCTGCTGGCTACAACAAAATACCCCTTCTAGTTAGGCTTAGAGCTTATAAAAAAAGCGGGCAGATGGGGAAGGTGAGAATAAAGAACTCAAGTTATGTAGCGATAAAGCCGAAGAAACAATCATAAGGAGGGTAAAATGGCTGTTTCTACTACGAGCCTTTTATCATTGAAGAAACTCTTATGGCAATCGCTAGGAGACTACCTGACCTTTGCCACCACTACAAATATTGCTGGCACTAATCTGATTGTTTCCACAGATTTGAGGTCTTACGACGGGGGCGAGAACGGTTACTTTGATGACTGGTGGGTTTACATTGATGGCACAACCAATGTAGGTGTATCCCGTAAAACAGGTTCAACAACCTATGCAACTGCTACTGGAACACTTTATGTCTACGGTGGAGTTCTAGTTGCGGAAACAGCTGCCAGAACCTGTTACCTGTCACGATACAACCCAGACCATATTGAAAGGGCGTTAATCCGTGCTATTGAGGAAATCTATCCGAGTCTTTATCTGCCACTAGACGACAAGACACTCGTAGCTGGTAACATACTTCCAGATGGCTCGTTTGAGGACTGGTCTAGTGCAACTGCATTAACATGGTACACTACCACCTCAAATATAACCCTAGCCAAAACTTCAACAGCACCCCTTTTCAGACATGGTTTGCATTCAGTTAAGGCCACCTCCAGTGCAGCCAACGGATACTTTGCCATCTCGTCTGACGACTACCCCAGGCTCTTAGACTTACAAGACCAAACTGTAGATTTCTACTGTTCAGCTTATCCCGAAGTTGCCAATGATGCCTATATTGTGATTTACACGATTAAAAGAGACGGTACAACTGCCCAAACACTCACATCAACTACGACTAATCCTGCTGCTGCGTGGACTATCCTTGAGTTAGAAAACCAGAAATTAAACGATGACCTTGAGGAAATCCAACTAAGATTCAAGGTGGCTACCAATGCCAAATACTCTTACTTTGATGATGCAACTCTGTTTGGTAGAAAGGTCAGGGAATATCTCTTGCCAGTAAACTTCAGGGATGGTCATTTGAGCATGGTTAGAACTCAGAACAGTTCCAACTCAGATGTGCCGTGTTATGATATAAACCCGTTCGCAACCATGAGTTCTGGGCGTCAGTTAAGGCACGAGATTGTTGATGAGGGTAACTGGAGATATATGAGATTGCTGGATAACTTCAGTGATAAGTACAGGCTCAGGCTCACGGGGTATAAACCATTGGAGACATTGACTGCTGATACTTCAACCATAACCTTAGACGCTCAGAGAATACCTCTTTTAATAGAGTATGCCAAGATGATTTTCTATGAGAGGGAAGGTAAGCCAGTCTCCTCAGAGGACATAACGAGATTTAACTTTGAGTTAGGTCAGTCTCAGCGAAGGTACAACAGTTTATTTTACAAGCAAAGAATGGCGAAACCTCCTGAGTTTTTAAGGGGGCAGATTGGGTAACTGGGTAAAAAGTCATCACGATATCGGGATAACAAATGTCGGCTCGGCTGGTGCGGGTACGGATGTAATCGGTATGATGCTTGCCGAGAGAGAAGATGGCACACCTGCGTATGAGGAATATGATGGGTCATTTCTCGCTTCCCAGTTCTTTACAGGAGTTCCCTCACAAGACTACACCAACCCTGAAGAAGAACTGATTATATCCCAGGATGACTGGAGGTCTGGGTTTGGGTTGGAGACATACGACCCCAGAGATACCAAGAGATACTTCAGTTCCATTGGTTGTGATGCCAGGTTCAGGGGCATGATGATGGCGGGGCCGACCCCAACAGTCGCTTTACAATGGCGTAATCTAATCCTTAACTACGGTTTAGAAAGTTGGGCTTCTGCTGTTGATTGTAATAACTGGACTGAAGTCAAGGGTGGAACAAGTTCAATAGACAGGGAAGCGACTCAAGTTCATAGCGGGACATATTCAGCTAAATTGACATCTGCTGGTGATGGGTCTGTCTATTTAGCTCAGTCGATATCTTTTGATAACAGCCTCCGAAGTCTTGAGGTGACAGCAACTTGTTGGGCTAAGACCAGTACGGCAAACCTTATCTATATAGAGATTGCAGATGCAGTATCTGGTGATACAAGCGCAAAGCACACAGGTGGGGGAGCTTGGGAACAATTAACCGTTACTTATACCCTCAATGCAGGAGCAACTGAGTTCACAATCAACCTTGTTGGAGCTGCTGCCGTTGCAGGTTTTGGCTATGTGGATGATGTAGAAGTCTTAACTCCTGCAGGAGTAACAACAGTTCACGAAGAATTTAACGACCTCTTATATTACAATGTGGGTCAGTTTTTATTCAAGATGAATGCTTCTGGAGTACACAGTTTTATCAAGACTATGCCAGCCACAATTACGTCAATGGTAGCGATGACAGTAGGCGGGGTAGCCTACTTGTTCATAGCTTTAGGAACTTCAACTGATTATCAATACATGGTAGCTGCTGAAACATTTACCACAAGCAACGCAGCGGTGAAGCAGTTCCAGTTCTTCTGCTTAGTTCATACCACTGCTCCGACAATGTATGGTAATGATAGTGTTAATACAATAAGGTCAACTGTTGACCCGCTTAACGCAGGCACAGCTTGGTCAAATCCAGCAACGACAGTAGGTTCGTCTTTTCATGCAATTACAGAGATGTTCCAGAAGAGTGGTGCTTTATACATTCCTAAAGAGGATATGATTTACTATCTTGACTCTACGGGGGCAGTGCAGAACGATTTAGCTCCACGCCTTCAGGCATTGACATCCTCCACATCTGGTAAGAATGCCATGACTGATGGGCAGATAATTATGTATCCCGCCGGCTCACAGGGTCTCCTGGAGATAGACACCGCCACAACTTCGGCAACTTTAACATGGAGAAATCCCTCGGATTATTGCACTAATTTATCTGATTTCGCGGGCAGGGTTCAAGCGTTAGGTTATGATGAAACTTACTGGTTTGCCATTGTGGATAACTCAACTAAGGTTGAAGTCTTGGCTGGCAGGTTGGAGTCTGTAGATGGCTCAACTTCATGGGTATGGCATCCGATTGCAGAGATAACTATGACCAACTGTGGAACTGCTTGGGTGTCCAGTATATACCAGAAGAGGTTATGGATTTCATCATCTACTCATGGGGAGAACCTGTACTACATCCCATTACCTACGGGTTATGGGGATATGCAGAGTGATGCCAATAGAAAGTTTAAGACTGGGACAACCTTTGAGACCTCATGGCTTCACGGTAATTTCAGGGCTGATAACAAGGCTTGGATTAAACTGACCTTAACAATGGGACACACTTTTAATGCGGGAAGATATTTTACGGTTGCGTATAAGGAGCTAGGTGGGGCATACGTAAGCATTGGTAACTTTACAGGTTCAGCGACCTCAATGGTTCAGTCCAGATTTATAGATGTTACCAACAAACCCTTTTCGAGCATGATAAGGCTCAGGTTTACAGCAGTAACAGATGACACCGACTATACACCAGTCCTTACAAACTATGATGCAAGAGCAATCCTCTACCCAAAACCAAGACGTATTATTCACTGTGTGGTGAGGTGTGCTCAGGAGGTTTTACGTAAGGATAAGAATATAGACAAGGGAATGTACGGGACTATTAAAGCCACGTTAGATAATGCCCGGAGTAATGCTGTGTGGCCTGTTTCGATAAGAGACATAGACGGGAGTACGGTTAATGTTAAGTTCCTACCGGTACCCAGAGATTTGAAGAGGTTGATGATAACCAGAAAAGAAGAGAAGAGGGTTCAGGAAAGGCACTATCATATACTTTTAATGGAGGTACCACTTTCCTAGGAGATATTATGGAGAATAGAGACCAACTGATATTTGACCCGCCAGATATAGATTGTTGCTTTTACCTTCCAGGCTTACCCAATGACGGCGGGTATATCAAAGACCGCAGTCCTTACGGGCATACGGGCACAATATCTGGTGCACTGTGGAAGATACTGCCTACTGGCTTGTGGTATTTGCACTTTGACGGGACAGATGATAACGCAGACTTCGGCATAAATGTTCAGCAACCATTAGATGTCTTTAGTCGGGAACTCTGGATATACCCGACCATAGTGGATGCCTCAGTTAGAACTATTCTTGGAGGTATGAACGGTGAGGGTACAGATATAACAATAACAGGAGCTAATAAAATCGCAGCGAGAATAAGGGCAACCGCTAACCAGAACAGGGGTAACACAACGGCAGTAGTAAATACATGGTATCACGTTATCTCCGCTTATGACAAGAACGCTGGAGCTAATAACCAGAACCTATATATCAACGGAGCACTGGATAATGACGACACCAATACAGGGGATTTATCTGTCGGCCCGCTAGCTTTAACTATGGGGACATATTCCGGGAAAGATTCACAGTGGTACGGCGGGGGGATAGCCCTTGTCAGGTTATGGACTCGTGCTCTGAACCCATTCGAGGTGCTGAACAATTATAATCGAGATAAACACTGGTTTGGGAGGGCTTAATGAGAAGAATAACGGTAAGATTAATGTTTGAGAAGGACTCTGAAGCAGATGAGGTATGGGGTGCACTGAAGAATTACCTTAAAAATAAGCAGATTAAAAGCGTAGTCAATGAGAAATCATTTATTGAATACCACGAGTGCGGACACGACAACACACCACCGACCCCGTGTGCTACCCTTGAGAGGTTCGAACGGTGAAAGCTGAACAAAGAGACGAACTCCTGGTTAGAATTGATGAGAGGGTGGAACATATCAAGGAAACAGATGTACCTGAAATTAAAAACCATCTGTTAAGATTGAACGGCGCTGTATATGCGAACTCTATGTTCAGAAAACTGATGATAAGGGTAGGGCTACCCATTCTTGTCGCCGTAGGTGGTCTTGTGATTAGGTCTTTGGTGGAGTAATCTCAGACCAGTCTAGTTCAATGCCAAGATTGTTAAATAGTAATTCAGAAAACCCTTCGGCTATCCTGTCAATATTACCCTCATCTAAATCGCAACTATAAGTTCTGCTTATAATATGCAGAACTTCATGCAGAAGTGTTTGGTTCTTTTGGCTAAATGCTTGGTCTGGTTCAATTTCAATACCAAGAACTCTGTGCTTTACCTTTCCCACGAACCCTTCATCGCATCTAAGGTCTTTATTATAGCTAACTGGATACGAATGAGTCGCTATCTTAATCGTCTTTGGAACTTTAATCTTCATTCAATCCTCATATTAGCAAAGATACCAAGTATTCTCTGAAGTTCCGTGATTCGGTCTTCTATATCACTAATAAACAATTTCCTCTTAGTCGGGGTTTGCGGATGGTCATCCCAACAAGTTTTTAACGGACAGTTGACACATTCAATCTCCCTGTTTTCACCAACATTCTTAGCTAACTGTATCAGTGGACAACTTGTATCCATTTATCTTACCATACCACATATAGTATGCCCTGTCAAACAATGCTACTATGTTCCCTTTTCTTCCGACTCCACAAGCTTACTAGCTGTGCCAGCTATAGCGGTGATGATGGCAGCAACAGCCTCAGTCTGACCAAGTTGCAAAGCCACAATCAGTGCTACCACTAAGCCCACTGAGATAACTAAGATTGATGGTCTTATTTTGATGTTCATTTTATACCTCCATCCAACGATTCGCTGAGCCTTGCCAAGGTTCTAAATCGGTTTGCAATTCATCTGTCTGCGGTTCTAAAATCCATAACTCCTCATTCTGGTCAATCAATAAAAGGCAGGCGTGAAGATTAGTCCACATCTTTCCAATAGTTAAAGAACTCCAACTTGGAATGCTGAATTGCCCGAAAAGGCGGTTGGCAAAATCATCGCAATCAAACTCATCCTCGATATATTTCATCTTATCTGTTTTGTCTGCTTCAAGGAAGGTGTTTATATCATCAAGGTTGCACAGTTTATAATCCTTATTATCTGATAAATAGAGTTCCCCTTCGGGAAACTTACGCCTAAAGATGTGGCGTATTCTATCGGGTGTAATCTCCCTTGTGGAGGTTGGAGTTCCCTGTTGCCCGTGCCCACAAAACAATCGGGCTATATCTCTAAGCGTATTCATTCTTCACCTCTATTGCTATTCTATTCCAGTCAATTAATTCCCAATCAGACATCTTGCAATTAAGTAAGTATTCCATCTCATCTTCTTCTATTTCCCTCTCCAACTTCCGCCACCCAGTCTCCTCAGTATAACACCAATAACTAAGAACGTATTCCACCTCTCCTCCTATATAACTCCCACTCTTTTACCAAACCTATAAACTCATCATATAGTTCACCTATTGCCAGGTGGTACAACTTAATTATATACCACCCATTATCTTTATTGCAAGTCTTTCCACAAGTACACTCATATCCCTCATCAGATATTACCATCAACCTTCGGCATTCGCAGTGCATACTTCATTATAGCACCCCTGTTTTTCTGAATTACCCACATCATTTTTACCCCGACCATACATAGATACTCACCAACCCTTCAATATTTTTCACCACTCGTGGTAACTCGCTTTTATTTTCATCCAGGGCTATCAGGGTTATGCCCCCTAGGTCTAACCACTCTTTCCATTCTCTTGAAATCAGCATAGGTGAAATACCTGTCCTGATATTTAGCCCGCTTTGCAACTTTGCGTTGTGTCCTTACCCAGTCTGGAGCATCTCGCTGTGTGCATATTTTCTCATCAGGATACCAGATGCTTTTCTTTAGAGACTGCTCATCTTCGGGGCATATCGGAGCAGAGCACTTTTCCCAACAATCCATTTCACACCTCATCAATACTTAATTATAATGTGCCACGCATATAGTAGCCTTCTGCGTAGAGGCAAGGAATATATCTCTTTTATATAGCTGTACCATTGACGCCTTGTCATCTGTCGTATCTTTCTGCTAACACTAGCATTCATTTTTCATTCCTCCTTGAAGTCGCAATACTTTGCTATGATAGGGAACAACTTGTTAAGGAAAACCTGTGGGCGGAATATTAAATACTTGTCTCCTGTCCCCCCGATACAATAAGAATCATCAATGGCTTGGCGTATCTCCTCTTCTAACTTTTCTGATTGCATCTTACCTCCATTTATCGGGTAGGTTTTTCCTCGCCTTAGACCTACACTTTGGACACGCTGATTGGTCACCCGTATAATACGGATAGAAAACATATGGTTCTCCGCATATCGGGCATTTAACAGTTTTACCTTTCATAGCTCACCTCCTCT
>Ga0180007_10001197_pt1 | contig 36984 bp, 30 predicted proteins | sample MM_PC_MetaG_FD_121122 | JGI IMG/M metagenome (GOLD analysis project Ga0180007, IMG submission 121122) | Groundwater microbial communities from the Aspo Hard Rock Laboratory (HRL) deep subsurface site, Sweden - MM_PC_MetaG | ecosystem: Environmental > Aquatic > Deep subsurface > Groundwater... | reverse complement strand
GATTTTCCTTTAAGGTAAAAATTTCTCAGGAGGTTAAAAAGATAGGCAGACTTTCACTCCCGAGGGTTATTGAGGTAATATTTCTCCAAGTCGCAAAAAGCGTAGAACTTTCCCTAGCTTCCATAATTTCAACAGCGGCCTACACCTACTATACATTCGGAAATTCACTTCAGCTTCTTCCTGTTGGACTTTTCGGAACATCAATTGCTAAAGCGGCCCTTCCCACACTTGCAAGGCTTTCAGATAATAAAGAGGAGTTTAGAAAAACACTTTTTAATGCCCTATATCAGGTTTCATTTGTGGTTTTACCCGCTGCAGCTATATTAATAGTCTTAAGAATTCCTTTGGTTAGACTTGTATTTGGAACAAATCTTTTCGGTTGGGAGTCAACCGTGCAAACAGGTCTTGTTGTTTCCGCATTTGGTGTTGGGATTATCTTTCAGGTGTTTAATTCCATTTTAGCAAGGGCTTTTTATGCACTTCACAACACTAAAACTCCCGTAATTATTTCCGTTTCCTGTATTACCTTAAATATTATTCTGGATTTTATTTTAATTAAGACTTTTAAGTTTCCCGTTTGGGGACTTGCGGCAGCTTTTTCTCTGACGTCATTTATTCAATCTACAGTTTTATTTGTTTTAATGGTTAAAAGAATTAATCATAATTTTTCTTTGAAACTGCTCTCTCCTTTTATTAAATCCATACTCTCTTCTTTAGGAAGCGGAATGGTAATGTTTTTCATCCTCAAGTTTTTTGACAGATCCGTATGGGTAAAAAGACTTTCATTTTTAGGCAAGATTGATCTTAACAGATCAATTCCATTTGAGAAATTCGTATTAAATACCCAATATGGTTTTAATCTTTTGATGCTTACTTTAATGACAGTAACTGTAGGAGTAATTGTATATATACTTCTTTCATTGATTTTGAAATCCGGAGAGCTTAAATTCTTTGCGGGATATATAAAAAGGATATTTGTTGCCAAAAAAGTTTCTCCCGTTCCCACAGATCCTCTTGACAACATTTAGCACTCATGTTATCTTAGTGCTAAGTTGATATGACAAACGGTCTTTCTGCAAGACAAACACAGATTTTAAAAGCTTTGATTGATGAATATATTGAAACAGCCTCTCCTGTGGGATCAGAAAACTTAGACAAAAAATACAATCTTGGCGTATCCCCCGCAACTATCAGAAACGAAATGGTGGCTTTAACTAAAGGTGGTTATTTAAGACAACCTCACACATCCTCAGGAAGAATTCCAAGTCCTGTTGCTATGAAATTTTATATCGATCAATTAATGGAAGAAAAACAGATGAGTCTTGCCGATGAGGTTAGGGCTAAAGAAGAAATCAGAGATTCAAAAGATGACCTAGATAAACTCCTTGATGAGGCAACAAGAAGTTTGGCTCAGAGAACGAGAAGTGTCGCACTTGCCGCAATCGACGACGGCAGGGTTTGGCACGCGGGTTATGCTAATGTTTTTTTAAATCCGGAGTTTAGTGATATGGGAGTATGTTCCGGTCTTTTTTCATTTTTTGAAGAGGCTCAAAGCATACGCGAACTTCTTTTTGAAAGGACGAGCTTAACCGACCCATTTGATGTTCTTTTTGGTGAAGAGTTGAGCTGGCCGGGACTTTACCCCGTAGGGGTTGTTACGGCCCGGTTTAATGCTAAAGGCAAAAAAGGAGCTTTGGGAGTGGTAGGACCTTTAAGATTAAGTTACTCTACAATAGTTCCCATGGTCAGATATTTTTCCAGTATGATTGAAGAGGTTGCGGGTAAATAAATATTAAATATCAATAAATATTGTGATAATTAGATTATGAATAAAACAAAAAAACAAACAATTAAAAACGGAGAGCTGGATTTAAAAAATCAATTAGCAAGGGCGCTTGCTGACTATGACAATTTAAGAAAAAGAATCGAAAGAGAAAAGGAAGATTTGGAAAAACTTGCAGGTCTTAAGTTTATTTTAAGACTACTTCCCTTACTTGATAATTTAAGATCCGCCCAGAACCATCTTAAGGATGCGGGGCTTGCAATTACAATTGGAGAGTTTGAGAATATTATAAAAGAGGAAGGAATTGAGGAAATAAAACCAAATAAAGGGGACCTCTTTGATCATAATCTGCATGAGGTTATAGATGTGGTTGAAAATTCCCAGGAAGAAAATAAAATAGAAGAGGTAGTTTTAAGCGGTTGGAAGTTTAGAGATGGTATTGTAATAAGACATGCCAAAGTGAAAGTCGGAAAGAAAGGATTGATTAATAAAAACTAAACATATGTCAAAAATAATTGGAATTGACTTAGGAACAACAAATTCATGTATTGCTGTTATGGAAGGCGGACGCCCCAAAGTCATCCCCGCAGCCGATACGGGGAGAAATGTTACACCATCCGTAATTGAACCCGTTAAGAATCTTAGTGGTGATGTTGCAAAGCGTCAGGCTGTATTAAATGCCAAAAATACCGTTTATTCAGTTAAAAGGTTGATGGGAAGAAGGAATGATGACAAGGAAGTTGAAAGAACCAAGAAAATGGTTCCCTATGAAATTAAAGCTGGTAAAGACGGAGGAGCGGTAATTGATATTGAGGGAAAAGCCTATACTCCTCAGGAAATTTCTGCAAGAATCTTAATGAAATTAAAGAAAGATGCGGAAGCTTATCTTGGGGAAACTGTAGATAGGGCTGTTATTACGGTTCCTGCTTACTTTGACGATTCTCAAAGACAGGCTACAAAGCAGGCAGGAGAAATTGCGGGATTGAAGGTAGAAAGAATTATTAATGAACCAACTGCTGCGGCCTTGGCTTACGGAATGGATAAGAAGAAGGCTGAGAAAATTGCAGTTTATGATCTTGGTGGAGGAACTTTCGATATTTCCATTTTAGAGCTTGGAGAAGGAGTATTTGAAGTAAAAGCTACAAATGGAGACACCCATCTTGGAGGAGATGATTTTGATGAAGTTATTGTTGACTATATTGCATCTGAATTTAAGAAAGAAAATTCGGTTGATTTAAGGGCAGATAAACAAGCACTTCAGAGAATTAGAGATGCTGCAGAAAAGGCAAAAATAGAACTATCGGCAGCGGCAGAGGTTGAAATAAACCAGCCGTATATTACTCAAAAGGATGGACAACCAATGCATCTGACAATGAAATTAACCAGGGCAAAACTTGAGGATTTAGTCAAGGATCTAATCGAAAAAACACTTAAACCGGTTGAAGCTTGTCTTAAAGATGCAAAGATTGATGCTCACGCAGTTGATGAAGTAATTTTGGTAGGAGGCATGACCAGAATGCCCAAGGTAGTTGAGACCGTAAAGAATTTCTTCGGTAAAACCCCCAATCAATCTGTTAATCCCGATGAAGTTGTTGCGGTGGGAGCTGCTATTCAGGCAGGAGTTTTGGGAGGAGAAGTTAAAGACATACTTCTTCTCGATGTAACTCCCCTTACCTTAGGAATAGAAACTTTGGGGGCAGTTGCAACACCGATGATTGCTAGAAACACAACCGTTCCGACTTCAAAAACAGAAGTATTTTCAACAGCAGCTGATAATCAAACACAGGTAGAAATCCATGTAACCCAAGGAGAGCGTCCAATGAGTGCTGATAATAAATCCTTGGGAAGATTTGTTTTGGATGGAATTCCCCCTGCACCCCGTGGAGTTCCTCAAGTTGAAGTAACTTTTGATATTGATGCATCAGGAATTTTGAAAGTTTCCGCAAAAGATAGAGCAACAGGAAAGACTCAAAACATAACAATTACGGGGGCAATAGGACTTAGCGAAGATGAAGTCAAAAGAATGCAGGAAGAAGCCGAAAAACATAAAGAGGAAGACTCAAAGAAAGCGGAAATTATAACTGCTAAAAATATGGCCGATAATCTTGTATCCCAAGCAGAAAAGGCTCTAAAGGATGCGGGAGACAAAGCTCCAAAGGATGTAAAAGAAAAGGTTGAAGAAAAAATAAAGAAAGTAAAGGAAATAAAAGATAAAGAAAACGTTTCAAAGGAAGACTTAGATGCTGCAACAAAGGATCTTTCAGAAACCCTTTCTCAGATAGGTCAAGCTATGTATCAGGGAAAGAAAGAGGAAGGAAAACCGCAGGAAGAGGAAACAAAAAACGGAGAAGAAAAGAAAGACGAAAAGAAAAAGGAAGAAAAGGTTGAGGAAGGGGAGGTTGTGGAGTAATTACTCCTTTGTAACTATTGTTATTTCAGGAAGCTGTTGTTGTCTGTGACAAGTAAATTTTCCAGCGCATTTTCCGTTTTTAAAACCTGGACAAGCTATGATGTTCCCAGGCCCATCAGTCGGGTATAATTCGACGGTCTGTATAGTATCCAATACAAGAACTCCATCCTCTTCGCTTTCAACTGGATGACAAAATTTATCAGTTCTTTCCATGCTCCGATTGTAATACTAATATTCCAATTGTCAAATACATTACTCAATATTATAATTAGCACTTGGAAATTGTATTTGCTAATATAAAAAATGGCTACTAAATCTGACTATTACGATATTCTAGGGGTTTCTAAGTCTGCTTCAGCTGATGAAATTAAAAAAGCATACAGGAAACAAGCTTTGGAATGGCATCCCGATAAACATACAGGATCTGATAAAGAGGCTGCTGAAAAAAGATTTAAAGAAATAAACGAAGCATATCAGATTCTTTCCGATTCTCAGAAAAAGGGAGCATATGATCAATTCGGTCATGACGCATTTACTCCCGGAGGAGCTGCAAGGGAGAATCCCTTTGCCGGAGGATTTGGGGGCCAGCAAGGTCAATACGGACCCTTTACCTATACTTATTCATCTTCCGGTGGAGGAAATCCTTTTGCTAACATGGATTTTGGAGACCCTTTCGATATCTTTGAAAGTTTTTTTGGAAGGGGAGGAAATCCTTTTGGTGCCCGCCAGAGAAGAGCAATTCCCAGATATTCCATGAAGATTGATTTTATGGAAGCTGTAAGGGGAGTTGAAAAAAGTGTAAATATAGGGGGAGGCAAAAGAACCATAAAAATACCTGCAGGAATATATGAAGGAGCAAGAATAAATTTTGGAGATTTTAGCCTTTCTGTAAATATCAAACCCGATAATTTATTTGAAAGAAACGAAGATGATATTTATGTAAATGTGATAATCCCCTATTCGTTGGCTGTATTTGGAGGAGAAATAGAAGTCCCTACAATTGATGGAGAAGTTAAAATAAAGATAAGACAAGGAACACAACCAGGAACAATGATTAGGTTAAAAGAAAAAGGAGTAACACACCTTCGAGGACGCGGAAAAGGAGATGAATACGTAAAACTCAATATTCTAGTTCCTGAAAAACCAACAAGAGAACAAAGGGAGATTATTGAAGAAATGAAAGAGGAGGGTTTATAGTCTCTTAAGACTGTTTTGTTGCCTCAACAGCTGTCAATACTTTACTCCACAAATCAAGATTATTTCTTCCATCTTCAACTTGTTTTGAGAATGTAGTATTTCCCCCCATGCCACCCGAATCTTCCCATTTTCGCCAAGTTTCCCATGTATCAGTAAGGCCATCATTTCGTAGTGCCCAAGATCTTGTCACAACCACAGCTTTATCAGCATCATCTTTTTTAGTGTAATTTCCTGAAAGTACCACATAGACCGTGTCAGCGTTTTCAGTATGTATGTTCGGGTTTGGTTGTAGGCGGAAGTCAACTTTTGGATCACCCGGCCTATATGGTCTTTCTGTAGAAACATCCATGGCTGGCTGGTCAAGATATCCCTGTCTACCATTCATATATTTTTTGTCAGTTAAATCTACTGATTCTGGTCGAATTATCGCCAATCTGCCAAAACCGCTTGCGTGTCGTCCATCGAATGCTGCTGATATATGCATTGGTTGGTCAAGATCCAATGGTTGTTTTGAAGGTTCACCCAACACAGATTGTAATTTACCAAATACTTCTACAAGTAATTCTTTCTGACTAGGTTTATTTTCAACTACTGCTGAACCCAACATATTATGAGTGTAATTATACACGACCGAGACAGTTATGGTCAATATGTTGTAGAGATAGTCTATATGATCATTTTGATTTTATTGACTTATCTTAGCTTCTAGATTACAATTCTTAATTGGAAATAGGTTTTTTGAATTGGTGGGAGAAGTGCCCGCCTTTTTTTATAATAGAGCCTAATTAATATTAATATGCAGACACCTAGAACAGAATTTGCACAGGCATTAAAAGCAATCGCTAATGAGCGAGGGCTTGATCCTTCTATTATTTTGGAAACCATTAAAGAAGCAATTGTTGCGGCCTACAAAAGAGATGCTAGAGAACAAGGAGAAGATATTGAAGAACAGGTTTTTACTGTTGAAATTGATCCTAAAGACGGCGGGGCTAAGATATTCCATGATGGAAAAGATGTAACTCCCCCGGGATTCGGAAGAATTGCTGCTCAAACCGCAAAGCAGGTTATTCATCAAAAAATAAGAGAAGCAGAAAAAGGAGCCATTATGGATGAATTTTCTGGCCGAGTCGGAACTTTAATTTCAGGAATGGTTTTAAGATTTGACGGACCGGATGTAAAGATAGATATTGGCAGAACCGAGGCTATAATGCCCGCGGAAGAAAGAATACCTTCCGAAAGACTTAATTTAAATCAAAGACTTTCATTTCTTCTTAAGGAGATTAAGGAAGGACTTCGGGGAAAGGAAATTATTCTTTCCAGGGCAGATCCTTTATTTGTTGAAAAGCTTTTTGCTAGGGAAGTTCCTGAAATTGCCTCAGGAAATGTAATTGTAAAATTAATTGCAAGGGAGGCGGGAGTCAGAACTAAAATTGCGGTTGCTTCAAGTCAGGCAGGAGTTGACCCTGTGGGAAGTTGTGTCGGTCAAAAGGGAGTAAGGGTTCAGGCGGTAACCAACGAATTGGGTGGAGAAAGGGTTGATTTAATTTCATACACTGAAGACTTGGGAGATTTGGTAAAAGCATCGCTTTCCCCTGCGGATGGATTAACAGTTAAAATAAATAAAAAAGAAAAACTAGCGAAAGTTTTAGCTCCAGATGACCAGCTTTCATTAGCAATCGGTAAAGATGGTCAAAATGTTAGGCTTGCAGCCAAAATTACAGGCCTTAGGATTGAAGTTGATGGAACGGGGCAAAATCTTAATCCGGAAGTTTTGGAAGTTAAAGAAACTAAAGTTGAAGATAAAAAAGAAGTTGTTGAGGAAACAAAAACTGATAAAAAGGAAGAAAAACTAGAAACTCCGAAAGAGGAAGTAAAAGAAGAGGTTAAACAAGAAGAATTAGAAAAGAAAGAAGGAGTTACTAAGGTCGAAGGGGTGTCTAAAGAAGATTCGAAATAATATGCAAAAAGGTAATTTAAACTTTTTACTTTTAAATTAAATCTTCAATAAGGCTAATCTTCGCCCAGAGATTTTTAAGTTTCAGTTAAACAGTTTTGTTATTAGACATTATGGAAAACAAGAATTTACAAGTTCGTTCACCGATCGTGACCGTTTTGGGTCATGTTGATCATGGGAAGACAACTCTTTTAGACAAAATCAGAACCACTAATGTAGCGGGGAAAGAGGCGGGGGGAATTACTCAAGGGATTGGAGCGTCTGTAGTAACTACCAAAGAAGGAAAGAAAATAACCTTTATAGATACCCCTGGTCATGCTGCATTCTCCCAAATGAGATCGCGCGGGGTATCTGCATGTGATATAGCGATTTTGGTAGTTGATGCTTCGGATGGAGTAAAACCCCAAACATGGGAGGCACTTCAATTAATTAAAGAAGCAGGAATTCCTTTTGTTGTTGCGATTACAAAAATTGATCTTCCTGCGGCAGATGTTGAGGTTGTTTTGGGACAGCTTGAAAAAGAAGAAATTTTATTTGAAGGAAGGGGAGGCAATACTCCCTATCTTGGGATTTCCGCAAAGACCGGCAAAGGAATCACAGAACTTCTCGAGATAATTATTTTGGTTTCTGAAGTTACCGAAATAAAAACAGATTCAAAATCGGCCCTTCTTGCTGTTGTTATTGAAACTTCAAAAGAAAAAGGAGGACTTACGGTTTCATTGGTTGTTCGTGATGGAACCTTAAAAGTTGGAGACATTCTATATTCTGAGAAATCCGAATGTAAGTTAAGAGGACTTTTTGACTATCAAGGAAAGTCAGTTAAAGAAATATTTCCGGGGGAACCGGGTCAAATATTGGGCTTTTCGGTTCTCCCTGATGTCGGTTCGATTATTTCAACAGACAAAACCTTAATTAAGGAAAGCACTAAAGTACTTTCCAAGAAAGATCAATTTAAAAAGATTCAGGAAGATGAACTTCCGGTAATTTTAAAGGCCAAAAACGTAGGGGCCTTGGAAGCTTTGGAATCATCCCTTCCACACAAGGTTATTGTTGTTGATTCGTCTGTCGGTGATGTTCTGGAAAGCGATATTTTAATGGCTAAATCCACAGGGGCAAGAGTATTTGCCTTTGGTACGGGAATATCAAATTCAGTTCTTAAACTTGCTGAAGCGGAAAAGGTAAAAACATATAATTTTAAAATTATTTATGAACTTATTGATAAATTGCAGGAAATATTATTAGGAGGAAAAGAAGAAGTTTTGGGGAAAGCCGAAATTATTGCTGAGTTTCCCTTTAATGATAAGAAAGTTGCTGGTTGTAAGGTAACAAGCGGAAAGATTGTAAAAACAGCCAATTTATATCTTGAAAAAGAAGGAAAAGAGATAGGAAGAATAAAGGCACTTTCTCTTAAAAAAGCAAAACAGGAGGTAGTGGAAGTTAGGCCTGGAGAGGAATTTGGAATTTTATTTGAACCCCAGCTTGATTTTGCCATAGGTGACGTGATAGTATCGGTCGCAAAGTAATGGATAAGCAAAGCTTGACTGTGAACTGCGTTTATGGATAATACATTTCCCTCTTTAATAACCTCTGCCAACTCAATATTGATTCTTTTGGCGGATAAACCATCTTTTGATCAGGTTGCTGCAGCCCTTTCTCTTTATCTTTCTTTGAGAGGAATTAAAGAAGCGGTGGTTTCATCACCCAATCCCATGACTGTTGAATTCAATAGACTTGTGGGGGTAGACAAAATATCACAGGAGTTGGGCAATAAAAATTTAACAATTAAGTTTAAAGGTTATCCTGCAGAAAATATCGAAAGAGTTAGCGCAGATGTTGAGGGACAAGAATTTAAGTTAACGATAATTCCTAAAACAGGTTTAAATTCACCCCAGAGGGAACAAGTAGAGCTTTCTTCCTCGGGTGCTTCCTCAGATTTGGTAGTTTTAATTGGGGGAAATAACGATACGGATTTTTCAGGTCTTAATAATGAAGACTTAAGTGGGACAAAGATTGTTCATATCGGCATTAAGCAACTTTTAGCTTCCCCGAATAGAGAAATTATGTCGTTTACGCTTCCGGTATCGTCTCTTTCCGAACTGATAACAATCTTGATAAAAGATGGTAATTTAACATTGGATGCAGATACCGCCACAAACCTAATTATGGGGATTGAAGAGGCAAGTGGTAACTTTAAAGGTGAAAATGTTTCCGCGGATACATTTGAAGTATTTGCACATCTATTAAGAAGCGGTGGAATCAGACAAAAGGGGGAAATTAAAAAAGAGTATCCCAAAGGAGCAATTCCAGGAGAAGATTTAAGGATAGAAAAAACAGAAAAGAAAGAAAACGTATTAAAAATAAATCAAACGGAAGAAGTACCCGACCCTGCTCCAAAAGACTGGTTTGAGCCAAAGATTTATAAAGGAACGTCAGTTAGTTGACGTGGGTGTTACAATAAGCTAATGGTAGAGCAAGAAGGGAATTGCAATATTGGAGATGTATATTCAAGCGTTGATATAATCTTGCAGGGTGTGGTGTCAAAAAGATTGTTGGTGGTTATTGACCCAAAAAGGCTAATGATGGCAAAGCAGGCTTACGCAGATGCTGGTTAAGAGGAAGATGATTTACCTGGAACAAGATTAATGACTCCGTCTGAGTACAAAATGTTTAGAAGTTTGCACTGTTTACCTCCCGTTTGAGTTTTCTTTTCCGATATGCTACTATACCCAAAGATGTTTACAAGGTTTGTCTTGGAATAGGCCTACTTTGTAAATCATGACAATATGGCATTATCAGGCGACGAAAAGAAAGACGTAATTAAGAAGTTTGCAAGAGAAAAAACCGACACTGGTTCTCCAGAGGTACAAATTGCACTTCTTTCAATAAAGATCGATAAACTGGCCAAGCATTTGAAGGAACACGGTCAGGATGTCCATTCAAGGCGTGGTCTTTTAGGGATGGTTGGAAAAAGAAGGAGACTTCTTTCATATCTTCACAAAAGAGACGAAAAGAGGTATAAAAAATTAATAGAAGAATTAAAACTAGACAAATAATTTCTTCAATAAAATAAACAACATTTAATGAAAAAGATAGAAAAGACTATTGAGTTGGGAGGAAGAAAATTGACTCTCCAAACAGGACTACTTGCCTCGCAGGCATCAGGAGCAATCCTTGTTTCATATGGTGAAACAGTTGCACTTACAACCGTGGTTTCAGCTCCTCTTAAACAGGATATTGGTTATTTTCCTCTTTTTGTTGAATACCAGGAAAGACTTTATGCAGGGGGAAGAATAAAAGGAAGCCGTTGGGTTAAAAGAGAAGGAAGACCTTCAGATGATGAAATTCTTTCGGGAAGATTGATTGACAGATCAATTAGGCCGCTATTTCCTAAATCATATAAAAAAGAAGTTCAGGTAATGGCAACGGTACTTTCTGTTGATATGGAAAATGATCCGACAATTGTTGCTTCAATCGGAACTTCGGCTGCAATTGCCATTTCTCAAATTCCCTGGAAAGAAGTGGTTGTAACCCTAAGGGTAGGGAAGATCGATGGGAAGTATGTAATCAATCCACCCATTTCCCAAATGCCGAATTCTTCAATGGATTTGATAGTTTCCGTTACCGAAAAATCAATCTTAATGGTTGAGGCGGGAACCAAAGAAGTAACTGAAGATGAAATATTAGAGGGAATTGAATTTGTGCAGAAAGAAGCAAAAAAAGTAATTGCCTTTATCAACGAATTTGCAGAAACTTGCGGAAAGAAAAAAGAGGGGGTTCCAGCTGATGAAATAACTATGGAACTAAAAACAAAAATCAAAAAAATTGCGGGAGATAAAGTAGGAGAGATTCTTAAGGAAATGGCTCTTCATGAAGGAAGCGGAGGAATTTTTGAAGAAGTAAGAAGCGCTGTAATTGCCGAACTTTCCGAAGAGGCTCCCGCACTTGTGACAAGCGCTTTTGAGAAAGTTCTTAAGGAAGAAGCCAGAAAAATAACATTAAAGGGCAAAAGAGTTGACGGAAGGAAATTTGACGAGGTAAGAACTCTTTCAGGTGAGGTAGGAATTTTACCCAGAACCCACGGAAGTGCAATTTTCCAAAGAGGTCAAACACAAGTTTTAACTGTTGCGACCCTTGGAGCTCCTTCACTGGGTCAATTAATTGAATCGGCCGAAGGAGAAGAATCAAAACATTATATGCATCATTATTCCATGCCTCCTTTTTCAACGGGAGAGGTGGGTAAGGTAGGTTCTCCTAGTAGACGCGAGATAGGGCACGGTGCTTTAGCAGAAAGAGCTTTGCTTCCGGTTATTCCAACTGAAGAGAAGTTCCCTTATACAATTAGGCTTGTTTCTGAAATAACAAGTTCCAACGGTTCAACTTCAATGGCATCAACCTGCGGATCAACCCTTGCATTAATGGATGCCGGAGTTCCCATAACATCCCCCGTTTCGGGAATTGCCATGGGTCTTGTAATTGACGGCAAAGATCATGCGGTATTAACCGATATCTGCGGAATGGAGGATTATCTTGTGGGAGATATGGATTTTAAAGTTGCGGGAACCCAAAAAGGAATTACGGCGCTTCAGCTGGATGTTAAAACACTTGAACTAACACACGCAATATTAAAAGAAGCTTTAGAACGATCCAAAAAAGCAAGGGCGGAAGTACTTAAATCAATTCTTGCAACACTAAAAGGACCAAGAGAAAAGGTTTCCGCATTTGCTCCGAAAATAAGAGTTGTTAGAATCCCCGTAGAAAAAATCGGAGAGGTAATTGGTCCCGGAGGAAAGATAATTAAAAAGATAATTGCCGAAACTGGAGCTCAGGTTGAAGTGGAAGACGATGGGTCGGTAAACATTTCTGGAATTGACGGAGCCAAGGTTGATGCAGCCGTTACTATGATTGAGAATTTGGTCAAAGAAGTAAAGGCCGGGGAAATTTATGAGGGAACGGTTGCAAGAATTCAGCCGTTCGGAGCATTTATTGAGATACTTCCGGGCAAAGACGGCATGGTTCATGTTTCGGATATGGGTGAGGGATTTGTAAAAGATCCCAATGATGTAGTTAAAATGGGACAAAAAGTTCAGGTAAGAGTAAAAGAAATTGATGACTTGGGACGAATAAACCTTTCAATGAATATGGATCCTTCAAAAGACAAACCAAAAGAAGAAAGAGGCCCAAGAAGAGAAGGAGGATTTAGAGGTAATGATAGGGGAAGTTATTCTGGTGGAGGAAGATCTTTTAACAGAGGTGGAGATAGAGGAGGAAGTTTTGGCGGACCAAGAAGAGATTTTTCTCCAAGACCGAGATTTGATAGAGGAGAAAGAAGTAGCGGCGGTCCCCATTTTCCCACCTCAAGGTTGGTCAATGACAACAAAAAAGACTTCGGAAGATAACTTCATTATTTCGAAGCAGTTTATACCTCCTGAACAATATTTGATATAAGTAGGGTATACGACTGAGCTTAAACAGATTTATATGGTTTTAGTTTTAAACGGCTGGCATTTAGATGCTACACTTAAAGGAATATGGATACTGCCCAGAGCGATATAATTAAACTTGGCGAGATAGTTAAAAGTGCTTCCATTCCTCCCAAACTTCAGGAAGAGGTAATAGTTAGGCTTGATCAATTAGGGAGATTAACCCAGTCCCCCACATTTTTACCAGAGTTTGACAGAATTAGAAAATATATTGATTGGATCGTAAACCTTCCTTGGAACGCAAGAACTCAGGATAATTTGGATCTGGTAAATGCCAAAACAGTACTCGATAAAAACCATTTTGGACTTTCCGAAATAAAAGAAAGAATTCTGGAATATATCTCCGTAATGAAACTAAAGAAAGAAAAAGGAGAAGAAAAAGAAATATTCAGGGCTCCAATTTTTTGTTTTGTGGGACTTGTCGGAACAGGAAAAACTACAATCGCCTCATCAATTGCAGAGAGTTTAGGAAGAAGGTTTTTCAGAATTCCTTTTGGAGGAATGGGAGATCCGTTGGATTTAAGAGGGCAATCAAGAATGCATGCGGAGAGTGAGCCGGGAAAAATAATTAAAGCATTAAAATCAATAGGGTCAAGAAATCCCATCATCTTACTTGATGAAATAGACAGGGTAACAGATGCAGGAAGGGCTTCAATTATGGGAGTACTTGTGGAACTTTTGGATCCTGAACAGAATCATAATTTTACGGATCATTATATAGATTATCCTTTCGATCTTTCGGAAGTTTTATTTATCGCAACGGCAAATAATACAACTACCATTTCAACTGCGGTTTTAGATAGACTTGAACCTATTTCAATGCCCTCATATAACGATATGGAAAAAATTACAATCGGGGAAAGATATGTATTACCCAGAGCAATTAAAGTTGCAGGAATTCCCGAAGGTGCTTTGCAAATAGACGAAAACGTATGGCCAAATATTGTTAGACCACTGGGGTATGATGCGGGAATTAGAACATTAGAAAGAACAATTGAAGGGATTGTAAGAAGGGTCGCGAGAGCAATTGTTGAAAAGAAGGCAACTTCATTTAAAATAACATCGGTTAACATTAAAGAGTTCCTGCCTCAATAAATAATGAAGATAGTTGTACTTGGAGATTCACACGGAAACATAGTAAACACCAAACTTGTTTTGGGATTTGCCAAAAAAATAAAAGCTGGTGGAATAATTCACTTAGGAGATTGGGACAACTTAAAAGCTGTTGAAGAAATACTTGCATCAGGTATCCCATTATACTCGGTCTTGGGAAATGCCGATATTCATACAGAAATTAAAGATATGTTAAAAAAATATGCTAAAGAGTTTGACGAAAAATATTTGGAACTTAAATTGGATGATAGATTAATAGGAATTGTACACAACATTAGGGATTTTGTTTTTGGTGGGAAGAAACCAGATATTGTTTTTTGCGGACATAGACATTTTAAATTGGAAAGAATGATTAATGGAATTAAAATTATTTCTCCGGGTGCACTTCATTCTATTAAACCATCATTTGCTGTTTACGACACAAGTACAAATAAGGTAGAATTTTTTGATCTATAGATATGAATAAAAAAGAAGAATTAGATAGGCTAAAAGATGAAATGGAGAAAGACGAGAAGCTTCCTCTTAAGAAAGGTGCAACAAAACTTGTTTTTGGTTTTGGAAATGCTGAAACAGAGATATTATTTGTAGGAGAGGGTCCCGGTTATTGGGAAGATCAGAGAGGAGAACCTTTTGTCGGAAATGCAGGAAAACTTTTAGATAATCTTCTTTTGTCGATTAATCTTCCCCGCACCGAAGTTTATATAACCAATGTTGTTCATCATAGACCTCCGGAAAACAGGGATCCTTTGCCTGAAGAAATATCCGCCTACGGCAAGTATCTTGATGGAATAATCAAAATTATTAGTCCGAAGGTAGTTGTTACCTTGGGCAGATTTTCCATGGGAAAGTTTCTTCCGGAAGTTAAGATATCCGGGGTTCATGGTAAAAAGTTTGAAATTAATTGGAACGGGAAAGATATCATTGTTGTTCCCATGTACCATCCTGCTGCGGCATTAAGAAGGGGTGAGGTTATGCAGGCAATTAAGAACGATTTTCTAAAACTCCCCTCCTACTTAAAAGAAATTGAGAGTAAAATAGAAGTTGAACAAAGTAAATTATTTTAGAAACATATGCTTAGATTTATCGCATTATCGGGAACAACTGGAGTAACGGAAAACTTATATATCTACGAACAGGAAGGGGAAATGATGATTGTGGATTGCGGAATAGGCTTTCCCGATTTGGAAATGCCGGGGGTTGATCTGGTCCTTCCCGATTATTCGTACGTTGTTAAAAATAAAAACAAATTAAAAGGAATTGTCGTATCCCAAGGTCATGAGGATCATATCGGAGCTTTACCTTTTCTTTTAAGAGATGTTAAAACCCAGATATGGGCCCCTCCTTTGGTTACGGAATTTATTAATGACAAATTCAAAGATTATGGAGTCAGAGATTTTAAGATAAATACTTTTAATCCGGATAATGATCAGTTTCAAATCGGATCTTTTAAGATTCAGCCGTTTAGAGTAACCCATTCGGTTCCCGATACTGTTGGGTTTGCAATTGACACGTCAGAAGGGAGAGTCTTCCATGTTCCCGAACACAAAATGGACCAAAATCCGGTAGACGGAAAATGTTTTGCCATAGATAGAGCCAGAGAACTTGCCAAAAACGGTGCTTTATTTTTAGCCTCCGATTGTTTGGGGGCAAATAAACCGGGATCTATCGAAAGTGAACTTCCTCTTGAGGAAAATATGCTTAAGATTGTCAAAAATGCCCCCAAGGCGGTTCTTGCAACGGCTATTTCTTCCAATATTGGCAGATTTCAGCAAATGATCAATGTGGCCAAGAAAGTTAACCGAAAAGTTATTTTTGTGGGCAGATCGATTCAGAAAAAAACCGAGATGGCCTACAACTTGGGCTACCTGAAATATGATACAAGTCAGATTATTTCTTTCAAAGAGCTGGACAACTTTCGGCCCAATCAAATCATGTATATCGTGGCCGGCTGCTATGGTCAGGTGGGGAGCTCTATTTACAGAATTTCTCAAGGCGAGCATGACAAAGTGACCGTCAATCAGGGAGATGTTTTTATTTTCTCGGCAGATCCCGCCCCTCCTTACACTAAAGAAAGTGAAGATTTTGTTATAGACAATCTAATAGAGAAAGGGGTGGATGTTCATTACTACGACCTTAATGAAGGCTTGTATGTTTCTGGGCACGGTGGACAGGAAGATATTAAAAAACTTTTTGAAATCGTAAAACCCAAGTATTTTATACCGATAGGAGGAAATATCAGATTCATGCATTCATACGGCAAACTGGTCGAATCAATTGGAGTTGATTCTTCAAGAGTGTTTAAACTTAAGGCCGGTGAAAGTATTGTATTTGATAAAACCGACGTCTCAAGGGGAGAAACCGTTTCCACAAAAGATGTTTTGGTTCATGGTCTTGGGATAGGAGATATAGGTAAAGTTGTTCTAAGCGACCGTGCGGTTTTGGGTAAAGAGGGAATTGTTGTAATTGCAATTAAGATTGGGAAAAATGGAAAATCTATAGGAAAGCCTGAAATAATAAGCAAGGGATTTATATTTGAAGGAACAGACAGAAGGATATTGGAAAATGCGGTATTTGATTTAACAAAGGTTTTAAACAGTAGGGGAAATCTAAACGCGAAATCCTTAAAAGAAGAATCTATAAAGTTTTTGGAAAAACATTTCTTCAAAGTTACAGGTAGAAGCCCGATGATTCTTCCCGTCATTGTTGAGATATAATGTATTTGCGATGCTTAATAAAAAAAGAAGGTTTAACAAAAGAGCTTTCAGATTAAGATTAAAAAAACAGACTGTTTTTTCCATTGCTCAAATTTCCTTTTTAGTCTTAGCCGGTCTTATTATTCTTTCTTTTCTCCGTCAGGGAATAATACTTATTAAAATAAACGACATACTTATTACCTATTTTTCATGGACTGTGGTTTTCCTTCCTTTTATTTTTCTTTCCTTTTCTTTCTTTGTTTCAAAATTGAAAGGACCACTAAGCAGGCCCAATGTTTTGGTTGGAACCCTTTTATTTTTTATTTCAATAGCAAGTTTAACCAGAGCCGGAATTTTGGGTCAAAATGCATGGGTTGCAATTTCGGGTCTTATTACCAACATGGGGGCATTTATTATCTTTTTGGGAACTTCCCTTGTCGGCCTTATAATTTTATTTGATACATCGTTTGAGCAGGTTATCAATGAGTCGACGCTTATTATAAATCGGATAAAAAAGATTTTTGTTACGGATAAGAGCATGCAGGGAAAGCTTTGGAAAAAACCCATGAGGGTTTCAGGAGAAGGACTAAATATATCTTCTGCAAAGAATGTTTCTCCTAAATCTCAAGATGCAAATTTAGAGCCCGGAGTGTTAACTCCAAAGCTTGTTACCAATGTTCCGGGAGAGGGAAAGGTTTGGAAATACCCGTCGCTTGATCTGCTTTCGGTTACAGAAACAGGCAAGGCGGATCGCGGAGATATCAAGGGAAATGCGGCCATTATTGAAAAAACTCTTGAATCGTTTGGAATTACAGCAAGGGTGGTTGAAGTTAATTTAGGCCCTGCCGTTACGCAGTATGCTCTTGAGGTTGCCCTTGGAACCAAGCTTTCTAAAATCACAGCTCTTGAGAGGGATTTGGCTTTGGCGCTTGCCGCTCCGACCGGAACCATCAGAATTGAAGCGCCGATTCCAGGAAGAAGCCTTGTTGGGATTGAACTTCCCAATAAATCTCCAGAATTTGTTCCTTTAAGAAAAATGATGGAATCTGATGCAATGAAGAACAACAATTCCAAGTTGGCAGTTGCTTTGGGGCTTGATGTTTCGGGCAAGGCGGTAGTCACCGAAATAGGCAGAATGCCCCATGTTTTGGTTGCCGGACAAACCGGTTCCGGAAAGTCTGTTTGTATTAACGCCTTTCTTTCCTCAATACTCTTTAGGGCAAGTCCTTCGGAAGTGAAGCTTATTCTAGTTGATCCAAAAAGAGTTGAACTTACCAGTTATAACGGAATTCCCCATCTTTTAACTCCCGTAATTGTTGAGCCCGAGAAAGTCATTTCCGCATTAAGGTGGATACTAAGTGAAATGGATCGACGTTATAAACTTTTTGCCCAAGCTGGAGCTAGAAATATTGACGGTTATAACGAAATGTCCGGGTTCCAGGCTCTTCCATATATAGTTTTGGTTATTGATGAACTTGCCGACATAATGCTTTTTTCTCCGGTTGAAGTTGAAGACTCAATTACAAGAATTGCCCAAATGAGCCGTGCTACGGGAATTCATATGGTTCTTGCTACACAAAGACCTTCTGTAGATGTAATAACAGGTCTTATTAAAGCCAATATTCCCTGCAGAATTGCCTTCGCGGTTTCTTCCCAAGTTGATTCCAGAGTTATTTTAGATACCCAAGGTGCCGAGAAACTACTAGGGAGAGGAGATATGCTTTATCTTCCTCCCGAACAGGCAAAACCCATTAGAATTCAAGGAGCTTTTATTTCAGACAAGGAAACAACAGCACTTGCATCTTTCATTAAAAATCAGGGTCATGGTCCCCAATATACCGAAGAAGTAACTTCAATGAGTAAGTTCGGAATGCCTCAAGTTACGGGAGTTGACGGAGATATTGATGATTATTTCAGAAAAGCGGTTGAAGTAGTTTGCAACTACGACAGGGCCTCAGCATCGCTTCTTCAGAGACGTTTATCGATAGGCTATGCAAGAGCCGCAAGAATAATAGATCAACTGGAGGGAGCCGGGGTGGTTGGGCCTGCGGAAGGATCCAAGCCCCGTGAAGTACTGATTCAAAATGCAGAGCAATTTTTAGCTAAAACTGCCTCGGGAGATACTTCTGCAAATTAATATTTAAATGAGAACGATTGGGGACATTTTAAAAAGCAAGCGTCTTAAGAAACGATATTCTTTAAAAAAGGTTGAAAAAGAAACCAAGATAAAGAAAGAATTTATTGAAGCGATTGAAAACGGAGATTGGGTAAATCTTCCCGAACTTCCTGTTGTGGCAGGCTTTGTTAAAAACCTGGCAGCATTACTTGAAATCGATGCAAAAACTGCCTATGCAACTTTAAAAAGAGACTATCCACCCCAAAGATTGTCGATTAACCCAAAACCTGATGTCGGAGGAAAATTTACATGGACTCCCAAATATACTTTTTTAGTGGGAATTTTGATTATAATTCTTGCCCTTTTCGGTTATCTTGGTTTTCAATTTGTAAAATTTAATTCTCCACCATCATTGGAGGTTACCCATCCTTTTGACAATTTTGTAACAACTTCAAATAAAGTTGTTGTTTCGGGTAAAACAGATTTAGACTCAACTATTAAAGTAAATAATCAGCTTGTTTTAGTGAACGATGACGGAACATTTAGTGTTCAGATTGAAGTATTTGAAGGAACGGGTGAAATTATAATAACTGCGACAAACAGATCAAAAAAAGAAACAACTATTGTTAGAAAGATTATTCCTAAGTTAGAATAAAACAAGTATGGATGGTGTGCAGAGGTTATTGATTATCGTTGTAATTTCCCTAACTTCACTTTTAGTCATTGTGGGAGTTCAGGTTGTAATGATTATTTTGGATTTAAGGAAAGCTATAAAAAGACTAAACTCAATTCTAGAAGATGCCATTTTAGGAGGTGGCCTTATAAGACCGGATAAATTAACTGGGGTTTTGGAAATTCTTCGACGGGGTAAAAAACTCGAAACCCACGGACAAGGAAGTTAAAACAGGGTATAATTTGAGCATGACTTCTAATGATGTTAGGGAAAAATATCTAAAATTTTTTATAAGTAATCCCAGAAATCACAGGAAAATTGTCCCTGCCCCGTTGGTTTTAGAAGGAGATCCGACAACTTTGTTTACATCTGCCGGAATGCAACCTTTAATTCCATATCTCAAAGGAGAAAAACATCCTAAAGGAAAAAGACTGGTTGATTCTCAGCCTTCAATTAGACTTCAGGATATAGAGGAAGTCGGAGATAACAGGCATATAACGTTTTTTGAAATGCTTGGAAATTGGAGTCTGGGAGACTATTTCAAAAAAGAACAGATTCCCTGGATTTTTGAGTTTTTTACCAAAGAACTTGGTCTTGCCAAAGAAAAAATCTGGGTTTCTGTTTTTGAAGGAACCAAAGATGTTCCTAAAGATACTGAAACTTTTGAGATATGGAAGAGTTTGGGGATTCCCGAAGAGAGAATTTTCTTTTATGGAACCGATAAAAACTGGTGGAGTAGGCTTGGATCTCCAGATAAAATGCCGTCTGGTGAAATAGGTGGACCCACTTCCGAAATATTTTTTGATTTTGGAATTGAACATGATTCAAAATATGGGAAAGAGTGTCACCCTAACTGCAACTGCGGCCGTTTTTTGGAAATAGGCAACTCTGTTTTTTTATGCTACGAAAAAGAAGGTGGTGGCAAATTGAAAAATCTACCTCAAAAAAATGTGGATTTTGGGGGAGGGCTCGAAAGGATAATAATGGCTGTTAATAATTTGTCGGATATTTTTCAGATAGACATATATAAACCTATTATTAAAAACATCGAAAAGTTGGGGAAGAAATATGATGATGATAAAAAGGCGTTCAGAATTATTGCCGATCACATCAGGGTTTCGGAAGCATTGGTAAAAGAAGGAATTATTCCTTCAAATAAGTTGCAGGGATATATTTTAAGAAGACTGATAAGAAGAGCTACGCTTCAAGTAAGAAATCTTAAGGAAGATTTCTCTGAGAAAGATTTTTCTTTAATTTCAGATAATCCTGTAATTTTAGATGAGGTTGGAAAATTTAAAGATAGTTTAAACAGGGGACTAAAAGAGCTTGAAAAAATTCAAAGCGTAAGTGGAAAAGTTGCCTTTGATTTATATCAGTCATATGGTTTTCCTCTGGAGATTACTCTTGAGATTCTTTCAAAAAAAGGTGAAACCCTAAATAAAAAAGAATTTGAAAAAGAATTTGAAAAACACAAAGAACTTTCAAGAACGGCATCGGCAGGAATGTTTAAGGGTGGACTTGCTGATAATTCTGAGGATGTTACAAGACTCCATACAACCACACATTTATTACACGCTTCCTTAAGAAAGATTTTAGGAGAAGGAGTGTCCCAGAAGGGGTCAAATATAACTAGCGAAAGGTTGAGATTTGATTTTTCCTACCCGCAGAAATTGACGGATAAAGAAGTAACAAAAGTCGAAGATTTAATAAATTTACAAATTGAAAAAGCTTTACCTGTAACACAAAAAACAATTGGTTTGGACGAGGCAATTAAATCCGGGGCTCTGCATTTCTTTGCCGAAAAGTATGGTAAAGAGGTTGAGGTTTATAAAATCGGGGATTTTAGTAAGGAGGTTTGCGGTGGTCCGCATGTTAGAAATACTTCAGAAATCGGGCATGTTAAGATTATTAAACAGGAGAAAGTGGGAGCGGGTATGGTCAGAATATACGCTTCTTTAAAATAAAATGGACTTAAAAGATTTATTGGGAGGCAAAGAAGGAAAATCTAAAGACTTGTACTGGGCAGTTGTAATAGAGCAGGGTTGGATTCAGGCCGGAATTTGGGAGGTAGTCGAAAATAAAGCCGAAGTAATTTCTGTAAGTCCGGTAACTCCCTGGGAGACAGATTCTGAAATTGTCGGCGCTTCTGATGCTGCTCTTTCTTCCGCAATTCAACTTTTACCCGAAGGTATTAAGGAACCATCAAAGACAGTTTTCGGAGTTCCGCCTTCATGGGTTGATAAGGGGCAGATTAAAGACGAGTATCTTAAAAAAATAAAGAATATATGCACAGAACTTTCACTTGAACCCTCAGGATTTGTAGTTTTATCAGAAGCAATTACCCATTTAATCAAAGCCGAGGAAGGATCTCCCGTAAATGCTATTGTTGCGGGTTTTGGCAAAGAATCTTTGGAACTGTCCATTTTCAGACTGGGAAATCTAATCGGAACAACTCAAGTTGCAAGAAGTGTTTCTTTTTTTGATGATGCCTTAGAAGGTCTTTCAAGGTTTTCTTTAACGGAAAGCCTTCCCTCAAGAATTATTATTTATGACGGCAAGGAAGGTGATCTGGAAGAAGTAAAGGAAGTATTAAACGCCGGCAGTTGGGAAAATTTAGATAAAGTAAAGTTTCTTCATACGCCAAAAATAGAAATATTTGCGCCCGAAAAAAAAGTTACCGCCGTTGCTCTTGCCGGAGCGGCAGAGATAGCGGGTATTACAGAGATAATTCAAAAAAAAGAAGAATTGTATAAAGAAGAAGAGATATCGAAAGATCATCAAAATATAATTTCTCCTCAAGAGTCTCTTTCTCCTCAAGAATTGGGATTTGTGGTGGGGGAAGATATTTCTTCAAAAAGTCCCGTGGAAAAAATTGAAAGACAGCCGGAAGTTGTGCAAAAGCCGATACGCAAAGAAAATAGTATTGATTTACTAAAAAATAAGATTGGTGGATTATTTTCCGATTTTTTTAAGAGATTTACTTCCCAAACCCCAAAAATCGGAGACAAGAAAAACTATACTATCGCAGGATTTGCAGCCGGGGTTTTTCTGGTTTTATTTTTACTCTTCTGGATATTTTTCCCCAAAGCGAAAGTAAAAATTTATGTTTCGCCAAAAAGATTTGAGGAAAAAGTCGAAGTTACCGTATTAAAAGATTCCGGATCTACCGACTTGGGAGGTAAAATCATTGCGGGGGAAATTGCATCAGTTGAGGTTTCGGGAGAAAAAACAAAATCAACAACCGGATCAAAAAAGATTGGTGATAAAGCCAAGGGAAGTATTAATATTCAAAATGGAACAGGCTCTATTCTCAAACTTTCCGAAGGAACTTTAGTTACCGCCGCAAACAATTTAAAATTCAGCCTGGTCGATTCAGCTTCCATTTCAGCTGCTCTTTCTCCGTCAACTCCGGGAACCCATGTTGTTGAAGTGGTGGCTGCTGACATTGGTGCCGAATATAATCTTGCCAAAAACGAAGTATTTTCCGTGGGTGATTATTCAAAATCGGAAGTCGATGCGGTTGCAACAGTCGATTTTACGGGTGGATCAAGCAGAGATATTTCGGCAGTTTCTTTGGATGATACAGCAAGTCTTCTTAACAGCTTAACCTCCGAACTTTCAGAAAATGCAAAAAAGGATTTATTAAGTTCAATTCCTCCCGATCAATTTTTAATTGAAGATTCATTTGTTGCAACTGCTTCATCTAAATTATTCAGCAATAAAGTCGGAGATGAAGCTTCAGATCTCAAACTTTCTCTCGGACTTAAATCAACAGCTATCTATGTTTCCAAAAAAGATTTAACAGATTTATCCCAAAGCGTTTTATCCGGGGAGGTGCCCTCGGGATTTTCTCTTGACCCGAGTAATCTTAGTTTTAAATTCGACAGTATAAAAAACTTGTCGAGCGCTTCTTTATTTAATTTAACAGTTAAGGCGGACTTTTTACCCAAAGAAGATGTGGTGTTGTTGACTAAAGCAGTTTCCGGCAAGAGTGATTCGGCAGTTGAGCAAAGATTGTCCCAAATTCCAGGATTTATAAGAGCAGAGATTAATACAAAACCTAAACTCCCTTGGATTTTTGGCTATCTTCCCAGACTTTCAAAAAATATTTCGATAGAAATATTAAGAGACAGATGATCGTTTTAAAATAAACTTAATTCGCCAATTTGGACTGGAAGGTTTTGCTTACAGTTTTTGCTGAAAGCGAAGTTTGAAATGATTTGATTATGAAGAACAATATTTTTTTAAAAATAATCGCGGTAGTTTGGGCAATATCCGGAATTGTAATTTTAACAGGAGTTATTTGGCCGATTGTTTCCTATCAAACTTTTTCAAAAGAAAATAGTCAAGATTTATTAAATCCGGTCTCTGTAAAAGGAACATTTAAGGTTCAGAATGATTTGGATTTAACAAAAGCCAGCAATTGGTTTGTTGGCGGAGAAGAAAGCAGTGCTTTTGGACAGTCAAAGGTTGGTTATTATAATATTTCCATTTCAAAACTGAAGATTAAAGATGCAATTGTGGCAATCGGTGGAGAAGATTTATCCAAAAGCCTTATTCAGTATCCCGGAACCGCACTTCCCGGGAAAAGAGGAAACTCGGTGATTTTCGGACATTCGGTTCTTCCTATTTTCTATAATCCCAAAGACTACATTTCAATTTTCTCAACCCTTCCCACTTTAAAAATTGGAGATGATATTTTAATTAACTATGATAATATTTCCTTTAAATATAGAGTTGAAAGCATGTTTGAAGTTTATCCGACAGATATACAGGTTTTGCAGCAAGACAACTCAGATTCATTTTTAACTTTAGTAACCTGTGTTCCACCAGGAGATCCAAGGAAATCAAAAAGGCTAATTGTCAGAGCAAGAGTTGTCCCCCTTTAAAAAATGAAAATACTTGGAGTTGATTACGGAAGAAAGAAAATAGGCCTTGCAATTAGTCAAGGTGTATTAGCTGAGCCATGGAAAGTAATAAAAGTCAACGATTTTGAAAACGCCGTTGGAAAGTTAACACAAATATTGAAGGAATTAAAAATAGACAAAATAGTTGTTGGAGTTTCGGAAGGGGAAATGGGAGAAGAGTCTGAAAAATTTGCGGAGAAAATAGGTGCAGAAACTTTTGATGAAACCCTTTCAACATATAATGCCCAAAAGCTTTCCAGGCAAGGAAACATAAGAAGAAAAAAAAGAAAGGCCCTTGAAGATGCATATGCTGCGGCTGTTATGCTACAATCATATTTAGAAACTTATGTTTAAAGATGTAATTGCACCAATTCAGGCCTGGCTTCTTTCTCAGGGAAGATGTGTCGGTTGTGGAAAAGAACTTAAGGAAGGAAGTGCCTCTAAACTTAAAGACGGAACGGAAAAAATAACCTGTTCCTGCGGAAGAATTTTTATTCATGATCCTAAATCCAAGAAATTTAGAAGAGCTCTTCTTGAGGAAGTTTAGCTTTCAATGAAGAAATTATTTATATCACTTTTGTTTTTACTAGCTTCTTTTTCAGCGGGTCTTATTTTTGTATATAGTCAGACAAAACCGGTATCAAACGACTCTTCAGCTAAATACTTTTTAATTCTCAAAGGAACCAGTGCTTCAAAGATTGCCATTAATTTGAAAGAGGCGGGCTTAATTAGAAGCCCTTTTTTATTTAAGGTATATACCAGGTTTTCCGGTATTTCCCAGAAGATTCAGGCGGGTCAGTATAAACTCTATCCCAATCATTCTTTGTTTAAAGTCATTTCCGTAATCAACAAAGGTCCGATTGAAGTCTGGGTAACGGTTCCCGAGGGATTAAGACGAGAACAGATTGTCGAGAAATATATTTTTGTTTTAAATCCTTCAGATCCCGAGAGTTTTAGAAACGAGTTTTTGAATTTAACAAAAACCAAGGAAGGTTATCTTTTTCCAGATACTTATCTTTTTGCCTGGGATGCAAGTCCAAGTATGATTGTGGATAAAATGCTGACCACTTTTGAGCAAAAAATAGAAAACATAACAACAGATCAATTGGTAATTGCATCACTTTTAGAAAGAGAAACCGTGAATGATGTCGAAAAGGGAATTGTTGCGGGGATTTTATACAAAAGACTTAAAAATGATTGGCCGCTTCAGGTTGATGCTACTGTCCAATACGCATCAGCCACATTAAAGTGCCAGGATAGATCCGACGATTGCAATTGGTGGCAGCAGGTTACCAAGGATGATCTTGTAATTAATTCCAAGTTTAATACCTATAAATTTACAGGCCTTCCTCCTTTTCCGATTGCCAGTCCCGGACTTTCTTCCCTTAGAGCCGCAATCAGTCCCGAAGATTCGCCTTACTGGTTTTATATTCATGATTCAAAGGGAACCATCCATTACGCAAAGACCCTAGAAGAGCACAATTTAAACATAAGTAAATATCTTAAGTAAATACCTATTGACAAGAGGCTGGTGGCTTATATAATCGCCTTTAGGCGTACTTGACTGTACGCTTTTCTCGCATCGTGGGGTGCGGGTTTCTATTTGTATCTAATGGCTTTAAAAAACAACCGCAGAAATTTCGGTAGAATTGAAAAAGATTTACCGGAATTGGATTTATCGAAAGTACAAAGAGAATCGTGGCAATGGTTTTTAAGCGAAGGTATATCTCAGGAGCTTACAGGTATTTCTCCAATAGATGATTTTACAGGTAAAAATTGGCAGCTGGTTTTGGGTGAACATTCTTTAGGGGAACCCTCAATTTCTCCTAGCTTGGCCCAAGAAAAGGGCTTGACGTTTTCCTATCCCTTAAAAATTATTGCTACTCTGATAAACAAAAGGACGGGAAAAGAAATCACACAGGAGGTTTTTTTGGGAGATCTTCCCCAGATGACCCAAAGGGGGACATTCATTGTAAACGGTATTGAAAGAGCAGTTATTAACCAGATTGTCCGCTCTCCGGGTGTTTATTTTTCTGAAGGATTAGATGTTGCCTCAGGAAGAATGCTTGGGAAGGCCGAAGTTAGACCATTACACGGGTCTTGGCTTGAATTTGAAGTATCTCGCGGAGATGTTATTTCAGCCAGGATTGACAGAAGGAAAAAGGTTTTAGGAACAGTTTTTCTAAGAGCAATGGGGTTGTCATCAGATGAAGAAATTATTTCTGCTTTTGAGGGGGTCGATAAAGATGTAGCCCATAAATATATTCAGGCAACACTAGCCAAAGATTCTACTAAATCCAAAGAGGAGGCAGTTTTGGAGATGTATCGAAAATTACGGCCGGGAGAACCTGCGGTTTTGGAAAACGCCGAAAGCTTGTTTCAAAGCATGTTTTTGGAACACAGAAGGTATGACTTAGGCAGAGTTGGCAGATATAAAATTAACAAGAGACTTAAGCTCGATCTCCCAAATGAGAAGTCAACTTGGGTATTAACCAGGCAGGATATTGTTGCGGCAGTATCTTACTTAATTGGTCTCCAAAACGGACAGGGAAGAGTTGATGATATTGATCATCTTGCGAATAGAAGATTAAGAAGGGTCGGCGAACTTGTTGCAGTCAATGCTTTCAGGGTTGGTCTTCTTAGGCTTGAAAGATCAATAAAAGAAAAAATGAGCCTGGTTTCGCCTGAGGATAAACCTCTTCCAGCAACTTTGATAAACGCAAGACCGCTAATCGCCTCTTTAAATGAATTTTTCCGATCGAATCAGCTTTCGACAATTTTGGATGACACAAATCCACTTTCTGAAATTGATAATTTAAGAAGGGTATCAGTTTTGGGACCGGGAGGAATAAATAGGGAAAGAGCATCCTTTTCTATCCGCGATGTTAACTCATCTCAATATGGGAGACTTGATCCTGTCAGAAGTCCTGAAGGGCCGAATATCGGACTTGTTACTTACCTTGCACTTTATGCCAGAGTAAATGAATTCGGCTTTTTGGAAACTCCCTATAGAAGGGTTGAAAAAATTAAAAAAGGTAAAGAGACTCTGGTTAAAGTTACTGATGAAGTAGTATATCTTACTGCCGATGATGAAGTTGATAAATATATCACATACTCTGGTATTGAAATTGATAAAGATGGCTACATTAAAAATGAAAGACTTCCTCTAAGACATAACGGTAATTTTAGCGAGGGGGTAGTTTCTTTAGTGGATTTTGTAGATATTACCCCTAGGCAAGTAATCGGAGCTTCGGCGTCTCTAATTCCTTTCCTGGCTCATGATGAAGGAAACAGATCTTTAATGGGAGCAAACATGCAGTGTCAATCTGTTCCTTTAGTTAATCCCGAATCTCCAGTTGTGGGAACGGGAATGGAGACTGAAATTGCAAAAGGAATGAGTAGGGTAATTTATGCAAGACATGCGGGGGTTGTTGAATATGCTGATGCAAAAGTCGTGGAGATTAAACTTGATAAAAAGGTAGACATTGTAACCGTTAAGGCTGATGAAATTGAAATTACTGAAGGTGGTAAAAAAGAAGTCTATCATTTGATGAAGTTTAAAAGAACCGCTCATTCAACTTGTTATAACCAGAAAGTGGTTGTTTCTCCCGGAGCCAGAGTTAAAGAGGGCGATTTAATTGCTGACGGACCTTCAATTGAATCTGGAGAATTATCTTTGGGTAGAAATCTTGTTATTGCCTATACGTCAATGAGCGGTTATGGTTTTGAGGATGCAATTTTAGTCTCCGATAGGATTGTTAGAGACGATCTTTTGACATCCATTCATATTGAAGAATATGAATCAGATATTGTGGATACAAAACTTGGACCGGAAGAACTAACCCGCGATATTCCTAATGTTGCGGAATCCGAACTTGCGAATTTGGCCGAAGACGGAATTGTTGTGGTCGGAGCCGAAGTTGGTCCGAATGACATTCTGGTAGGTAAAATTGCCCCTAAGGGAGAAACAGAACTTACTTCGGAAGAAAGGCTTTTGAGAGCAATCTTTGGTGAAAAGGCAAGAGAGGTGAGAGATACTTCACTTCGTGTTCCGCACGGTGAAAAGGGGATAGTGGTCAGTGTTTCAATTTTAGATAAGGATAAGGGTGATGAATTGGGCCCTGGTGTTATAAAGAAAGTTATGGTTAAAGTTGCCCAGATCAGAAAATTAACTGTTGGTGATAAAGTCGCAGGACGACATGGAAATAAAGGAGTCATTGCTAAAATTATGCCTGTTTCCGATATGCCTTACCTTCCTGATGGGACACCGGTTGATATTATTATTTCCCCTCTTTCAGTTTTGGCCCGTATGAATTTAGGGCAACTTCTTGAATGCCATTTGGGTTGGGCATTGTCTAAAAAAGGCGAAAAAGGGGCCCTTCCCGTATTTGACAGGGTTGGAGAAGATTTGATTAATAAAGAACTGGAAAGCGCGGATCTTCCGATTTCGGGAAAAATAAGATTGAGAGATGGTCGGACAGGAGAAGAATTTAAGGAAGAAACAGTTGTAGGCATTGCCTATATTATGAAACTTATCCACATGGTTGAGGATAAAACCCATGCCAGAAGCACAGGTCCCTATTCTCTTGTTACTCAACAGCCACTCGGAGGCAAAGCTCAAATGGGAGGACAGCGTCTTGGGGAAATGGAAGTTTGGGCACTTGAGGCCCACCGTGCTGCCTATACCCTTCAAGAAATGTTAACCATTAAATCGGATGATATTATTGGTCGCGCAAAAGCTTTTGAAGCAATTGTAAAAGGAACAGATATTCCTGAAGCAACAGTTCCTGAATCATTTAGGGTTTTGGTTAGAGAGCTTAATTCCCTTTGTCTTTCAATTGAACCTAAAGGTGCCATAGTTTTTCCGGAAACCGAAATTGATATGGCTGGTGCGGAGGAATTGGCAAAAGCTGCGGGGTCTGAGGTTGTCGCAACTAGCGAACTTCTTTTACCTAATAGCCCGATGGAAATAGAAGAGGAGGTAAAAACTCATTAACAAAAAACATGAATACTATGCAAGACATTGACGATTTAAGAAAATTAGCGGATTTTACAAGCTTGGTTATCAGACTTGCTTCTCCCGAGGATATCAGAAGGTGGTCAAGAGGCGAAATTCTTAAACCCGAAACTATTAATTACAGGACCTTAAAGCCTGAAAAAGATGGACTTTTCGATGAAAGAATTTTTGGACCAACTAAAGACTGGGAGTGTTACTGTGGCAAATATAAAAGGATTAGATATAAGGGGGTAGTTTGCGATAAATGCGGAGTTGAGGTAACTCAGTCCAGAGTTAGACGCGAAAGAATGGGACACATCAGTCTTGCGACACCCATTGCCCACGTTTGGTTTTTTAAAGGAGCTCCGTCAAGACTATCTCTTCTTTTGGGAGTTGCTCCCCGCGCAATAGAACAGGTTATCTATTTTGCCAAATATTTGGTTGTAAATGTCAAAGAGCCGGAGAGAAAAGAAGCCCTTAAGGTTTTGGAAAAGGCAAGGGAAGATCGGGAAAAGGAAATAACAGACACATTTAAAGAAGCAAAGGAAAATCTTGCCAAAGAAGCCCAAAAGGAAAAGGAAAAGGTTGAAACGAAAATCAAAGACAAAGAACAACTTGGTCTGGCTGTAAGTGAAGTTGAGCTTGAATTGAGAAAGAAACAGACTTCACTTTCCGAAGAGGAGGGGAAGACTATGGAAAAAACCGGCCAGCTTTTCGAGAATCTTATTTCCTTGACCAAAGGTGTTAAACCTCTGACAATTTTAAGCGAGGATGAACATGAAGAATTGATTGAGCATGAAATAGGAGATTTCTTAACAGTTAAAATGGGAGCCGATGCCGTACTTCTTGCGATTGATCAGGTTAATCTTGATGAAACTGCGGTAGGACTTGCAAAAGAGCTTGAAGAATCAAAAATCGGTAGCTCAAAATATATTAAAGTTTCAAAAAGATTAAAGCTTATTAATGGTTTAAGAAGGGCAAAGATAAATCCTTCCTCAATGATTCTCAAAGTTTTGCCAGTTCTTCCTCCAGACTTAAGGCCAATGGTTCAGCTTTCCGGCGGAAGGTTTGCTACAAGCGACCTTAATGATCTTTACAGAAGAGTTATAAACAGAAACAATCGCCTCAAACATCTTATCGGACTTGGAGCTCCGGAGATAATTTTAAGAAATGAAAAGAGAATGCTTCAGGAAGCAGTTGATTCTTTGATAGACGCATCCCAAAGGAAGGCGACAAGAAAAGGAAGAGGAAAGCAACCCCTCAGATCCTTAAGTGACATGTTAAGAGGAAAACAGGGAAGGTTTAGACAAAACCTTTTGGGTAAAAGAGTAGATTACTCCGGACGTTCAGTAATTGTAGTTGGGCCGGAATTAAAACTTACCCAATGCGGGCTTCCCAAGGAAATGGCTCTTGAGATGTTCAAACCGTTTGTTTTGAGAGAAATGATAGTCAGAGGGATTGCTCCGAACGTAAAAAGCGCTAAAAACATGCTGGATAGGAGACCTCCTGAAGTTTTTGATATTCTGGAAGAAATAATTAAGGGTCATCCCGTACTTCTTAACCGTGCTCCCACGCTTCATAAACTTTCAATTCAGGCGTTTTATCCTATGCTGATTGAAGGAAATGCAATCAGGCTTCATCCTGCCGTTTGTTCCGGTTTCAATGCGGATTTTGACGGAGATCAAATGGCTGTTCATGTTCCCTTATCTAAAAAAGCAATAGAGGAAGCAAAAACATTAATGTTACCTACATCTAACTTATTAAAGCCTTCAGACGGCTCTCCCGCCACAACTCCGGCTTCAAAAGAAATGGCTTTGGGGGTTTACTTTTTAACAAGTATTAATGAAAAGATTAAGGCTTCCAATTCGATTTTTGCAGACAAGAATGAGGCCATATTTGCATATCAATCTGCAAAAATTGAGCTTAAACAGTTGATTACAGTAAAAACCGAAAACGGGTTTATGGATACAACTTGCGGCAGAATTCTTTTTAATGAAGCACTTCCTGAGGGTTTTGATTTTGTTAACGAAGCTGTCACCTCGGTTATTATTAAGCAGCTTTTGACGAAAGCCTTCAATACTCATACAGGTGAGGAGGTAGCTGAAATGATAGATGCCATTAAAGATTTGGGATTCTGGGCAGGGACTCTTTCGGGACTTTCATTCAGCATTTCCGATGCCAAGGTTTTGCCCCAGAAGGCCGCCATGCTCAAAGAAGCCGAAAAAGAAGTATCTAAAAACGAGGAAAATTTTGCCCAGGGATTAATTACAATCGAAGAAAAGAAAAGATTAACTCAGGAGGTTTGGATAAATGTTGCAGAAGATTTGGTTGACAAAACATGGGACGCTTTAGAAGAAGACAATCCCATTAAGATTGTCATTAATGCAAAAGTCGGTAGGACATCAAAAGATCAGGTAAAACAGCTTGCAGCTATGAGGGGTCTTATAGTCGATCCCGTAGGAAAGATAGTTGAACTTCCGATTAAATCTAACTTTAGGGAAGGTCTTTCCGAATTTGAATACGTCACCTCTTCAAGAGGTTCAAGAAAAGGTCTGACGGATACGGCAATTAAAACCGCAGATGCGGGATATCTTACAAGAAGACTTGTCGATGTTGCCCATGACGTCATAGTCAGGGATGAAGATTGCGGAACCAAAGAAAAATATATTGTCAGGAGAAATCCAAGAACAAACGTTTTCTATAACAGAATTTTAGGAAGGTATATAGCCGAAGATATTGTCGGAGCTAAAGGTAAGATAATCTTCAAAAAAGGAGAGCTTCTTGATGAGCTGAAAGCAAAAGAAGTAGATGTAAATACAGCTGTTTCTGAAGTTTCTATCAGGTCTCCTCTAACCTGTTCTTTGAGGCACGGAATTTGTGTTAAATGCTATGGTTGGGATTTTTCAAACAAAAAGGTTGTAATGCCGGGAACTCCGGTTGGAGTAATTGCGGCTGAATCAATCGGAGAACCGGGAACTCAGCTTACCTTAAGAACTAAGCATACTGGGGGAGTTGTGGGAGTTGATGTTACCCAGGGACTTCCGCGTGTTGAGGAACTTTTTGAGGCAAGAACTCCCAAAGTTCTTTCGCCACTTTCTGAAATTTCAGGAAAGGTGAAAATAAATGAAACAAATGAAGGCTGGAAAGTAACTGTTAACTCCAAAGAGGCAAAATTAAAAGAAGAGAGAGAATATATTATTCCAAAAAGCATAAAACTGGCGATTAACGACGGAGATTTTATAGAATCAGGTTCACCTTTGGCTGTCGGAAGCTTGGATCTTAAAGAAATACTTCTTATCAAAGGCTTACTTTCCACCCAGGAATATATTGTCAGCGAAATTCAGAAGGTATATGAATCTCAAGGGATACCAATAAATGATAAACATTTTGAGGTCATTGTCAGAAAGATGAGTGACGATGTCAAAGTGGCAACATCCGGAGACACGGCTTTTCTTCCCGGAGAAATAATTAATAAAGCAGGTTTTGAAGAAGAGAATGAAAAAATTCTGGCTGCAGGTGGAGAACCAGCATCGGCCCAGCAGGTAATATTAGGCATTACCAGGAGGGCACTCTTTGTCGAAAGCTGGTTATCCGCTGCATCTTTTGAACAGACTACGGATGTTCTTACTGAATCTTCACTTCTTGGAAAGGAAGATAGATTATTGGGTCTTAAAGAAAATGTCATAATAGGAAGATTGGTTCCGGTACTTCCAGAAAGGTTTATTTAAATTATGCCAACAGTATCACAACTTGTAAGACACGGAAGAAAAAAGACCAGCAAAAAGACAAAAACAACATCACTCAGACGTTGGTTTAATGCCCGTGAGAGGAAATTTTCCGAAAATTCATCTCCCTTTAAAAGAGGGGTTGTTCTTTCGGTAAGAACCATGACTCCCAAAAAGCCCAATTCGGCCTTAAGAAAAGTTGCCAGAGTAAGATTTTCGAATAAACAGGAAGTTACTGCCTATATTCCCGGAGAAGGTCATGAACTTGCAGAGCATTCGATAGTTTTGGTCAGGGGAGGCAGAGTTAAGGATCTTCCTGGAGTAAAATATCATATAGTCAGGGGAAAATATGATACTACCGGAGTTGTGGGACGTCAGTCTGGAAGAAGCAGGTATGGTGCCAAAAAAAGCGGGGCTCCGAAGACAGCTTCGGCTCCTGTGGCTACTCCGGTGCCTGCAGCCTAATAATTTTTAAATAATATTGTTAAAATAACTAAATATGTCTAGAAAAGGACCAGCAAGAATAAAAGAAATAAAAGCAGACCCTATTTATAACAGTGTGGTTGTAACAAAGCTAATAAATAGGAGTATGAAGGATGGAAAAAAGAGTATTGCAGAAAGAGAAATATATAGAGCTTTTGAAATAATTAAGGAAAAGACAAATCAAGATCCCTTGAACGTATTCAATCAGGCTATGGATAATGTCAGACCCACAATGGAGGTAAGACCCAGAAGAGTTGGAGGAGCTGCATATCAGGTTCCCATGCCCGTAAGGGGACCAAGAAAAGAATCCTTGGCAATTAGATGGATAATAATGTCTGCAAACTCAAAAGCAAATAAAGAATTCCACACATATGCAGAAAAATTAGCATCAGAGATTATGGATTGTGCAAAAGGAGAAGGACTTGCAGTAAAGAAAAGAACAGATATGGAGCGTGTTGCAGAAAGTAATAGGGCATTTAGTCACTTTAATTGGTAGAAGTATGTCACATAAGCCCGGATGGAGGAAGCTTGCAAGATTAAATAAGGGTGAAGAAATTGTTGGGCCGTATGCAAATAGACAGAAACAGCTAAATCCAATTGTTCCTCCAAATCCAGTTGATGTTTTGCAACGTCTTTTCAAAGAACATGATCGATTAAGGAATAAAGGTAATAAAGAAGGATTTGCTTGTGTAGAAGAAGAAATATAAAAATTGTCATCTGAAATTACAAAAGAGAGAAGAATATAAATATGGCTGGAGAAGTACAAAAGAAAAAAAGTGCAATGGTAATGACGGTTACGAAAGACCGTGATGTTCCATTGGATAAAATTAGAAATATTGGAATAATTGCCCATATTGATGCAGGTAAAACCACAACTACTGAAAGAATTCTTTTTGAAACAGGCAAAACTTATAGACTTGGTTCAGTTGATGAAGGAACTACGGTTACTGACTGGATGGCTCAGGAAAGGGAAAGGGGAATTACCATTGTTTCAGCTGCAATTACAACCTTCTGGGATATTGAATCCGTAAGTTCTGTTGAAAACGGACGCTACAGAATAAATATTATTGATACTCCCGGACATATTGATTTTACAGCTGAAGTTGAAAGGTCCTTAAGAGTTCTTGATGGGGCTTTAATGGTTTTTGATGGCAGAACCGGAGTTGAAAGCCAATCGGAAACTGTTTGGAGACAGGCAGATAGATATAAAGTTCCAAGAATATGTGTTTTAAATAAGTTAAATCTAATCGGGGCGGACTTTGAAGCAAGCCTGAAATCAATTAAAGAAAGACTTGGAGCAAATGCGGCTCCGGTTGTAATCCCGATTGGCCTTGAACATGAACATAAAGGAATTGTTGATTTAGTAAAAATGAAAGCATTTACCTATAAGGCAATTGAGGATAATAAATTAACAGAAGAAGAAATTCCGGCCGACTTATTGGAATCTGCAAAGAAATATAGAACAGAGCTTATCCAAAAGGTTTCTGAATTTGATGACGAGGCTTTAAGTAAATTTCTCGAGGGGCAGGAACCTGATGAAGCTTTGCTTAAGAAAGCTATCAGAAAAGGTGTTATTTCCGGCAAATTCTTCCCTATTTTTGGGGGAGACAATCGTACAGCAGAAACACAACTTCTTTTGAACGGAGTTGTTGAATATCTTCCTTCTCCTTTAGATATGCCCCCCGTTGAAGGGATAAATCCTAAAACCGGAGAAAAGGAGACAAGACAAAGAAAAGTTGAGGATACCTCTTCGGCCGTAGCTTTTAAGGTTATGACAGATCCTCACGTTGGACGCTTGGTTTATCTTAGAATTTACTCGGGAAAATTATCCTCAGGTCAGGTTATCTATAATGCAACAAAACAAACAACTGAGCGAATAGGTAAATTGGTTCTTCTTCATGCGGATCAAAGAGAACTTATTGAAGATGCTTTTGCGGGAGAGATTGTGGCTGCGGTTGGTTTAAAAGAAACTACAACCGGGCACACCCTTTGTGATCCCGGACATCCCGTGGTTCTTGAATCAATAACCTTTCCTGAACCGGTTATTTCTCTTGCCATTGAACCCGCAACAAAGAGCGATCAGGAAAAAATGGGACTTGCTCTAAACAAGCTTTCGGACGAAGATCCTACATTTAGAATTAAATCAAATGCAGAAACAGGACAAACAATTATTTCAGGAATGGGAGAGCTTCAGTTAGAAGTTCTTGTAGACAGAATGAAGAGAGAATTTAGTGTTGATGCAACAACAGGAGCACCACAGGTGGCGTACAAAGAGACAATTAGAAAAATTGCCGAAGGAGAAGGAAAGTATATCAGGCAAACAGGGGGTCATGGACAGTACGGACACTGTTTACTTCGCATTGAACCTTTAGGTAGAGGTGAAGGATTTAAGTTTGTTAGCGAAATTAAAGGAGGAGCAATTCCACAAGAGTTTATTTCACCTATTGAAAAAGGAGTTAAAGAAAAACTTGAGAATGGAATTATGGCTGGTTACCCGATGGTTGATATGAAAGTTGCAGTATATGATGGATCCTTCCACGAAGTTGATTCTTCGGAAATGGCATTTAAGATTGCAGGATCACTTGCCGTAGAAGAGGCTGCTAAAAAGGCAGATATGTGCCTTCTTGAACCAATAATGAAAGTGGAGGTATCCACACCGGATGAATTTATGGGAGATGTTATTGGAGATATTTCTTCCAAACGTGCACAAATTCAGGGAACGGAACAAAGAGGAAATATGACAATAATTTTAGCTCAAGTTCCTTTAGCAGAACTTTCAGGATACGCAACAAAATTAAGATCAATTTCCCAGGGAAGAGCCTCATATTATATGGAACCATCACACTATGAAGAAGTTCCAAGAAATATAGCAGAACAAATTGTGGCTAAAGCGGGTAAGGTTGAGATGGCTAGAGGAAATTAAGTATTGACTTACCTTTTTAGCCTTGGGTATAATACCAAGTACGTAAGGGCAGGTTGCCCTTGTTTCTTTGAGAGGCAGGTTGTATAATTGCAACCTAGGTAAATTATTAAAATGGCAGGAGAAGCAAAACAAAAATACGAGAGAAATAAACCACACGTCAATGTTGGTACTATTGGCCATGTCGATCATGGAAAGACCACTTTAACTTCTGCAATTACTACTGTTTTATCCAAACAGCCCGGAAATACCACAAAAGCATATAAGTTTGATGATATTGATAATGCTCCTGAAGAGAAAGAAAGAGGAGTTACAATTAATATTTCTCACATTGAGTATGAAACAGCCAAGAGGCATTATGCTCATATCGATGCTCCTGGACACGCAGATTATATTAAAAACATGATTACCGGAGCAGCCCAGATGGATGGGGCAATCTTGGTTATTTCAGCAGCTGACGGACCCATGCCTCAGACAAGAGAACACGTCATTTTAGCCAGACAGGTTAATGTTCCTGCTTTGGTAGTTTTCCTT